>Ga0335072_10000544_pt1 | contig 71696 bp, 62 predicted proteins | sample Lox_Sample_21_FD_206725 | JGI IMG/M metagenome (GOLD analysis project Ga0335072, IMG submission 206725) | Soil microbial communities from Loxahatchee National Wildlife Refuge, Florida, United States - Lox_Sample_2.1 | ecosystem: Environmental > Terrestrial > Soil > Wetlands | place: USA...
TCGAACCATCCTCCCCCAAGTTCTGCCCCCCCCCCGAATCTTTCGAGTTATGTAAACTCAAGTACTGTTCGTAATAGTAGGCAAGGTATGCTTTAAGAGTCTATGACCAGGTTCACCGATATTCAAAGCTAAATCACATCGCAGCTGACTGTTGCCGAAGCTCTATAACAGCAGCTTTCACACCCGTCCATGCCGAATTATGTATTGTAGTATACCCCAACGACAACGCCTTCTATGCTCCTTCGCCCCGCTTTCGAATGAGGAACCACGGTCATGTAACTTTATACAGCGACTTCAGGACCTGGTAAATTGTTAGCATGTGATAGACATGCCAGATCAACGACAGCGGCTGGGGCTTACAATTGCATGTCTCGGCTCAATGAACAGGCCATTGGCCTCCACGAGCCTCTCAGGCTGTTCTTCACCGTCCGTCTCTAGTGGCTCGATCCAACCCTCGACCCAGGCCTTACGTCCGTCCACCTTGGTCGTCTTCGCCTTCAGGACCAAGAATTGGCCGGCCATGGTCGGCTTCTTGTAGTTGATCTGCAAATTTGCGGTCACACCAACTTTGTTCGGTAAAGCTGGGAAACAGCATCTCGCCAGGCCCTCGTCGAGCATGGTTGCCAGCAGTCCACCGTGTACTATGCCAGGATGCCCTGTGACATCGGTCCCAAGGTAGAATATAGAAACCATGCTTTTTCCGTCGTCCTCGTTCCAGATGTACGGCGGCACAACAATCATGCCTGGGCCTGATAGTGTGCCTCCGGTCAAGTTATGAGCTCGAATGGCCTCTGGAATCTTGAGATGCGGTCTCGATTCCGTGAAAGCCGGGTTCGACCGTAACTGTTGTGCCAATGCACAATTCCTGATATGCTCATCCACTTCTCTGGAGAAGTCATCCGGAGGGTCATAGAGTGACAGGGTCTCTTCGTCGGTGGGCAAGGAACCCATGATCCAAGGCGTGAGGATAGGAGGGGCGTAGGAGAGGGCGAAATATGCACCAATAACAAACGAAACCGAACTGATGATCAGAAAGCTGATCGTACGCCGAACGCGAGCACGACCCCGATTGTGCACAACGACTGCAGAATTGGTCAGCGTGAGGCTTGGTAATCGTGGGGGTCAATACAGACCAGTCGAGTAGAGCAGTGAGTGGATCCTTGACCGTCCAAAGTTAAGCGTGTGAGGCTGTGAAGAAAGAGTGGACTTGTAGTGTGCAACTCCTTGAATGCAGACGCGGTGGCGCAGTGTTGGGGGAGAGAGAAGAAGGCTCAGTGGAGGAGATGACCGGAAGGAGGGAAGCCTGAAAACACGCGCCGGATGAGACATTGCAGCGTCTTATATACCATCGCCTAGCCGGCGCGGGCTGATCTCGTTGCGGATGCGCCGATGATACAAAATGCGGCGTTGATTTCTGTCTCAAGGCAGCTTCGACCCGTCGCGCCGGACTGTATCCCGAAAGCCCCCCCAAAATTTGGTAGGGGGAGGGTGCTAAATTTGCCTCGGCAAATGATGTAATATTAGGCCTGGGACCGGAGCGAACAAAGGAAGATGTTATCGTATTATTGCGGATCGTATACGAGGTACGGTAAGCTCCGCGGGCTTTTTGTTGTATGCTTACTAAGTAGCGTTTTCTATCGTTACATAGATCGTAGCCTTGTGCTCGGTCTCTTCTACAAGGGCTTTCCTCTATACAAGTAATCACTTTAAACAATCACACTCCCCAGCCCTCCATGGGTCTGTATTCTCAAGCGCCCCTGGATCCCGCCCTGGGTTTGGCAATGATGGTCATTGCCCCCCTGTGTCGTAGTATTTTATGGGTTGACATTATTCTGTTTGTAGTGAAAAGATGAATTACGAGTATTTTAGGGATTGGCTGATGAGTTTCGGGAGTGTGAGAGTCGTCCTCGAATAGATGAGGAAGAGTGCTGTGGAGGAGCATGTTCGAAGAAAGGTGCAAGATCGGGATTCTGACTTGGCGGAATGGGACTTCTGCGTGGCGTGTCAACGATGACCGGGTCATCTTCCCGTGTGTCAGGATGTATTTCTATGCCGCTTGTGCCATCGAAGCCCGAGTGCGCTTTCGATCTGGAAAATGTGATCGAGTCGCCCTCGTCCTGCCTCCGCTCTATGGGTGACCAGCCTCCAGCAACACTTCCTGCAATGATACCTGCCATTGCTGCTGCTGGACCAAATGTAGAGGTTGAACCTGAATGGCGACGTCGCGACGACTTTGCTGGACTCTTCGGCGACGGTCTTGTCATTTCGGCAGGTGGGGGCTCGCCGTCCGGAGTGCGTGGCAGATCGCTGTTGGATCGAGACCGCGATCGGGACTCGCTGCGTGATCGAGGAAGAAGTGTCTCTATCGGGTGTTGAAATTTGTAAGCCAGATTGGACATGCGACCGCCGCGTAGCCTTTTGAGGAAGGCAAGTTCTTCTCGGATTCCTTCAAAAACTGGATTCCACGGCTGGATGCTTTCTTCGTCATCTTCGACAGTCAAGGATGGGTTGTTGTTCAGGTGCTGGGGCCACCTCGGCAGTATCTTTAGGATCAACTCGTCAGGAATAAGGCGTATCACAATGGCAATAGGAATGGAGGCGGCCCCAAGGATAAGCGAATAGGCCCATTGTGCCGCATTCAAGCGATGGATACTGAATGCCGCCCCTCCAATGAAGAGGATCAAGATTTGGCCGCCGACAATGATGATCTGTATACCCATAAACCAGAAGTTGCGGAACATGCCTTCGAAGATGTTGAATCCGTCATCTAAACGGCGGCAACTAGGTAAAGTCTTAGTATGTGAAGTGCGTTAGCTGATTTCGATCAACTCACTTATACTGGTTAAAAATCTGCATCCACACGAAGACGTTGAATACCAGCGTTTGTAGTTGATTTTGCTCATGAGTGGTTTGATAGGACAAAATCGTGATACCAGCGAAGTTCAGGATAAAGGTAACAACGAGCTGGTATATGGCCTGTCCGATGATCATTTTCCACATCGTGAAGGTGATCAACGGCGCCGACTTTGGTTCCGGTCTGCGCTTTAGCAAACTGGGCGTTGGAGAATCGGTTGCAAGTGCCAACGCGGCGAAGGTATCCATTATCAGATTCACCCAAAGGAGCTGTACAGCTGTAAGTACCGAGGTCTCTTTTTTACTTGCGACGGCGGACACGAAGGTCAACATAACTGCAGTTACGTTGACCGTAATTTGAAACTGGTTGATATTAGAGAACGTCGGAAGATTGGGCTATGTTTGGGGATTGCTTACCTGTAAAAACTTCTTCACGGCGTCATTGACAGCCCTACCCCAGGATATCGCCTTGACAATGGAGGCAAAATTGTCGTCCATCAGGATGATGTCTGAAGCCTCTTTTGCAACCTCTGTTCCTGCAATCCCCATGGAGAATCCCACATCTGCGGCTTTCAATGCGGCGGCATCATTGGTGCCGTCTCCTGTAACTGCAACTGTCTCGCCTTGCTTCTTCAACTCTTTTACGAGAAGCTTCTTATCCTCAGGACTCGACCGAGCAAGGACTTGTAATCTGGGGATTATTTGCCTTAACTGCTTCGTGCCGAGCTTTCGGAAGACAGGACCTTCCATCGCGATTCCTCCCGCAGTGTAGATGCCGCACTCGCTGGCGATAGCTTTCGCTGTCATGATATTATCCCCCGTGACCATTCGGACAAACACTCCAGCGCCTTGACACTGATGCACAGCCTCTGTAACGCCGGGCCGTAGGGGATCTTGGATGCCGACTATACCAAGAAAGATCATTTCCCGGAAGATCTTGTTGAAGTCAACCGATAGAGGGTCTTCTTTTAGCATAGGCGCTCCGCGTGGGGGCCACTGCTCATAATTCTTGTAGAGAAGTGCTATGGTGCGCAGTGATCGTGATGCATAGTTGGCGATAGTGCTCTGTAGGGTCTCCATATTCTCCGCGGTCAGGCGCGTTTCCACGATGCCTTTGGTCGGGTCGCAGATGATGTTTGTGCATCGCGCAACCATTATTTCGGATGCTCCTTTTACGAGCATTCTGTACCTTCCGTTGGCCAGCTTGACCACTACTGCCATGCACTTTCGACTTGAATCAAATGGGACCATCTCCACAATTTCAGCATTCGCCCTCTGCTCACTGACAGATCCTATCCCCAAGTAATCATGCCCGAACGTAAGCAATGATGTCTCGGTCTTTGAACCAATGTAGATTACCTTGCCGTTTTCTTCACTCTCGAACGCAGTCGAGTTGAGCACAATCGAATCCTTCATCAGCTCTTTGGTGTCGTTTGCAAGGGTGGACACGAACTCTGCTGCTGAAATGTCAGGGTCTGTCGTGGGTGAAGTTGTCGTTGCATTGACTGAGGCTTGCTTATCGCGAAAACGTGAGGTCGTTCCAACGGTCCCTGCAACGACGCTCATTTTGTTTTCCGTTAGCGTTCCAGTTTTGTCAGAACAGACGGTCGTTGCATTTCCCATTGTCTCGCACGCTCTCAACAGGCGAACAAGATTGTTATCTTTTAACATTCTCGTCGTAGCAAATGCTAATGCAAGCGTAACGGCGAGTGGTAACCCTTCCGGCACAGCAACCACAACGATAGTGACAGCAACGATAAATACTTGCAAGAATGCCTGGCCTTTGGCTCGGGAACCTGAAATATCATGCAGTCGAGCAAGGAACTCGATGAATGAGACGATGAAAAGAAGCAAGCCTGCTGCGAGGCCAAGCTTGGCGATGTGCTCTGCAAGGACGTTCAACTTTGATTGCAATGGCGTCGTCTGACCTTCGTCCTGCAAAGACATCAGAGTCTTCCCGTAACTCGAATTAACCCCAACAGAAGTCACCAAAAAGATGCCGACGCCTTCAGACATCTTTGCGCCAGACAAAATAAACGGATCCATCTTGCGAAGAGCTTCATGGTTTTCAATGGCACGATAGACTTCGTCGCCCGGGGTCTTACGAATGATGTCCGACTCGCCAGTCGCCGACGACTCGTCGAATCTGACATTGTGGCCGTCAATGAAGATTCCATCTACAGGAACCAAATCCCCAGGTTCGAGATGCATGACATCCCCGACAAGGACATCGTGCACCGAGATTTCTTGTGACTTGCCAGATCTGATGACCTTGACAAACCGCTCTTCCTTTTTCTTGTTGAGCTTGACGAACTGACGCTCTTTCTGAAAGTCGTTCAGAGCACCGACAATAACGACGATTAGGATAGCGGCCACAATAGCGACGCCCTCGACCCATTCAACATGAGCTCCCTTTTCCTCCGGGTTCGGGCTAACAGATTGAAATATGCCGAGAGCCAGCGACACGACAGCGGCAACGGTCAGTAGGATCAGAACCTTGTCGTTATAGGCGATCCAGGCTAGCTGCCAGATTGTTTTCGCTTTCCTTTCCGGCAGTCTGTTAACCCCGAAAATGCGTTTTCGATCGCTGAACGCATTTTTGGGCACCTGTGGAGAGCTGGCCATACTACTATTAGTCTTGGTGCGTCTTGCGGTGCCAAGCTCGTCATGGCCGGCTTTGATGGCCTCTTCAAATGATACCGTGCCATCAAGACCCACTTCGTCCACGCTCAATCCACTTTGACGATCTGTCCGTAGCCCTCTCTCCAGCCCCACAAGCCCACCGAGAGCATGAAAAGCTGCAAGACTCTTTGGGTCGATAAGTTTGCTCAGTTGTCCGGGAGAAAAGGCGAACTTGTTATCCTCCACCTCAAAATTCGCTTCGGTGCCAGGATCAGGCCGGAGAGCTTCTTCATCGTTGATGACATTGTCGTTGTTATTCGAGTCTCTCCTTGAGAAACCTTCCGTCTCTGTGGCCGACGATGGTATGTAGGTATCTCCTCCTAGGGAGTGATTTCCGCCATCAGATTCTATCGAATTACCTCGTGAGCGAGCTCCCGGGACAGTCAAAAAGTTCTGTACGGCAGCTCCGTCCAGGAATTGGTGCGTCGGCGAAGAAATATTATGGGGGGACGTCGGCCGACTGCCACGGTCTGCAGGTCGACCTCCGAAATCTGAGAGTGACTCGGTAAAAGCAGACGATGGCTTGGGCTGGGTTTCAAGGACATCGGTCTGAAGACGGGGCAGAGAGACTGGGCGCTCGGCAGATGGAGATGTCGATGCCTCTGGAGAGCCGGTTATTGCAGATTCGTCGATTGTAATTGTGGGCGCTCGTGGTCTGGTAGGGTTGGGAGACGGTTTGGGAGCTGGGTCATGGGAGGAATTCATGACCGTTGAGGGATTTTGGTTGCCCCCAACCGCCGGCGGAATGGCCCTCTTTCCCAGCTCCTCAAACTGGTTTTATGAAGAGTGAATGAATGGTCCACCAGGATCTACCTTTGACAGAACACTGCAATGCCTCCATGGGTCGAGCCTGCGTATCCCAGGGGCGCGTTGAAGGCAAATTAGACAGTATTACGACTTGTAGACTGTCAGTAAAGACGGTAGGAAGTGAAGAATTATGGGATGGATGCATAGGTCCAAGAAGCAACGCTCACTCAGACGACAGGCACTTGCTGGGATAGGACTAAAATACCCCTGTCAGGAGCTTAAATTCGCCGACTGGTTGGGCAGTCTTGGCGTTTCCAGCGAGCAAGGCCCGCTTTGACTGACGGGCGACAGTTCATGCAAAACAGAGAAGCCATCTGATCTGATAAGTCGCCAGTTTACGCGACATTTTCAACCCAGCTGCCGACCGCTGCAAGGCCGCGCCGTGAGAGACGTCGATGCGTGGCGACGATGGTGCCAGCAGAGTTTCACGCCTTTCTCCCAACATGCCAGATCCACTTTCATGGCATCCCGCCTTGGATTCGCCTCGTTGTATCACCCGGCGTTCTTGGCTTTTTGCACAGCCTCCTTCGCTTGTCCACACCCGTCGCACCACGACAGGGGACTTGAGGGGGCAAACATGCTTTTAACAGCTTGGCTCACTTTCAGAAGCAACTTCCCAGCCATACGACATTGCGCTCCGGAGCCAGATTGGCTGTTTCTGGTTAATGTCATTAGAAATCCCCCAAGCACGCCGTCCTGGAGTGGTGCAGCGGCAACGGGAAGCCTCGGGCGGGTGTGCTGGCCTGCATCTTGCTCTTGTCGTCACTGCGGCATCACATCGAGCTTGCTCATGAATAGCTCGGAACGTGATCCTTTGCTTCGATACTTGAAGAGAAACAAGTCAACGAGTGGGCCAGATTTTGCTATCTGCCAGTCCCGAACGTCGCCATTGACAGGCACAACAATCTGCAACTGGCAGCGTCAAAGCAGACGTACTCTAAATGCTAAATTCCCCTCGGTATTCCGCCGGATCGTCAAAACAACTGCGGAAACTCGAATCCGACGGGGGGGTATGCATGCTCGATTTTGAAACCCCTAAGCCCTGGTAGGCCTTCTTGGACGATATTCAACGAGACATGCAAGCTATAATGAGATTTGTTTTCCCTAGACCTAATACTAATCGACCTGTTGTCTTTTTCAAGTCGTGCTCACTAAAAACTAACCAATATTCCTATCTCATTTCCCCAACTTGACAGGAAACCATCCACCAACTTTCCATTGCGGACCTCGATACTGCTCGTACCACCCCTACCGCTTCCTACCACCCGCAATATCTCCTTCCTTTGCATCAATTGCCCTCCCCCTCCGCCGTCACTTTATTCGCCATAATCATTCCTTCAAACCCTTCAATCCGACTCACCATCGCATATGGCTTCAACGCCTTCTCCCTCTCCACCGTCCCCTTAAAACACCCACTCCACCCCTGCCTTGGCCACATCGCGTTCACCCCCTCAATCGTTCCCCTCGTCACCCACTTACTCGGCACCTCCGCCCCAATGTTATCCAGCAGCGTCCCCAGCTGAATCAGCTGCGTCACGAGACTCACTTGGCCCTTATCTTGCACATCCTGGTGTCGGAAGATGGCTTCAGCCACACTCTCGGCCTGCTCGACAGGCGCTTTGCCCTCCCCGCCAGAGACGGAAGGGTTCTGCAGCAGGTCGAGCGCGTGCACGCCAGCCCAGAACTCGTAGCTGAGTCTCGTGGACCCGATGATTGCATCTGTGGTGCCGATGTCGTGCAGCATGGCGGTCAAGAACCAGGTTTCTTGTAGTTTGCCTTCGACGTGCCATTCAGGGAAGCACTCGCGGGCGATGGCCAGGCCGTATGAGTAGACGCGCATGCTGTGGCGGTAGGTGTCGGGGCTGAGCCGCGCCTTCACATACGCCTGGACGCGCTTGGCAAGAGGCGTGTCTGGTGGGGAGAGCGAGGAAGATGGCACTGTGTTGGGCGCGGCGTTGGAAGGTTTGAGGGCACCGACCGAGGCGGGCAGGGCGGTTAGGCCGTAGAGGTCAGTCGCAGACATTTCTAGCGGTTTGCTGGATTTGATCTAGGAATCTATTTTGATGACTTTTTCACAACCGGCCAGGTAGATATGGTCCGAAAGTCTCATACAATGAACAAGCGCGTAGAGTTTTGAGGCTCACAAGAGAGAATGCAGAGTAGATGAGAAGCAGATATTCAGTCGGTAGAGAACTCTAGCAGCTCATATATATGTACGTCTTACCACACATTTCTCAAGACCCGCGGAGGCTTGCCTTCCAATGTCGATCCATCCATCGACTCTAAAAAAACAATCTTTGCTTACCCCGAAAACGCGGGATGCTTTGGAAGGGGTGTGATGTAATGCAGGGTTAAGGTGTGGAAAACTGACCCCGGTACAACGGGCCCGTTGTTCCGTTTCTCCTCACATGCCATTGCCATGCACAGGGCGGGTAGATGATTCAGCAATTGATTATTTGCGCTTCCATGACTCCCCACGCAGGGAACACGCTGCTACTGGGGATGATGATCTATAGCACTTGAAAGATTGAACACGTTCTGTCAAAGGGCGTGCACGCTACCGACGTTTCGGAGATGGGTTTTGGCTGATATATTTTGAATGTCAAGGTTTTGCTAACCCGGTGCGGAATCTACTCTAGAACTGTCTCTCTCGCATCGTCATATTTGACCTGCCATATGTCAATCCCAGTGTCCCTCTTCCCTTTCTTGCCTCCAGCCTCATTGGCATGCAACAGCGCTTGACTGCTCAGCGCAAACGCTGTGACTAGTTCTCGCATGCGCCCACTCTCCACGAACACATCTGTGAGCGTCGAATTGGTTGCAACAACCTGGGCAAGGTTCATGCATTCCACCAGCCATGATCGTGAAATTGCATGGCCTGCAAAATACAACACACTGTTGTAAGCCAGGATGATTTCGGGCAGATACCACCTGCGGATCTCGTCCAAGAAGGTGGCTTCCGAGTCGTCCATCGGCTGACATAGGTAGTCTTCTTCGAGTATTGGGAACATGTGCTCTCGCACTTCGTTCAGGGACGCCGTAAGATTCTTCTTCAGCCTGCGGACATCGACAGGGCTGCTATCTCTGGCTCTTTGTAAAAGCGTCAGTAACGGTAACTCAAAGTATCATGACAGATCAACTCACTGCTCAACATCCTCTGCGTGATCTGCCCATACTTCCAACATGTCCATTGCAGACATCAGTTGCTCCAATTGACGCCAAGTCTGAGCCTTTGCAGCTAGCGCCTCTCGTGTCAAGCTTGATGCTTCCAGAAGACGTGCTTCAGGCTTTTCCCGCTCCTTACGACGTCTGCTTGGGCTGATTCGTTGTGACCTATCCTCATGCGGTATGCCGTCCATGTCAACATCTTCATCAGAAGCCTCCGCCAAAACATCCGGGCTACCCAGATCGATCCCAAGTGCAAGCTTCGAAATATCTCTTAGAGGTGCGCTCACAGACAGTGCCTTTGCAGCTACTAACCGGCCTTGGAAGATGAACATCTTGTAGAGTGAAGACGCATTCCAGCACGCTCTGCCCCATGCCTGTTTGTCGGCATATTGATACCATTCTAAGCTCTGCACCGCTTGCTCTTCTGAGTCAAGCAACTCTTCGCCCATGAAATGCCTTCTGACTTTGATGTTCTTTAACTTTCCAGATCCTACATATTCCGTGATCTTGATTGGCTTTAGCTTTGAAGGTTTGGCCGTGAATAACGCGAGTAGTTCGGCGTTGGCGAATGCAAACTGATTATCCAAGACGTCAGGAACATTAATCGCATACTGCTTCATCAACTTGACCTGCAGATCTCTCTCGGCCGGATCAGTAATGTGAACTGCAATTGCACCCATGCTGCGAGCCGCCCTGGCAGGCGACAGCTTCGACGCATAGAGGGGAGTAAGAGCAAATTTGCCTTCGTTCTCTAACCAGCCAATATAAGCTGCAATGTTGTTTTCCATCACATCGGCGCTGTTCCGGTACGCATCCGTGAGGTAGCCAAGCGATTTCAGCAAGAGTTGTAGATGGGCGATCATCCTCAATGAGTCCGGATTTTCTGCAGTCGCCTGCGCAACTTCATTGACCCCAGCATTTGGATCTTGCACCAACAGATCGAGATAAGTGCCATCCAGGTCAGGAATCTGGCCAAGGGCCTGTCCTTGGCGAACAAAGAACGCGTCGAAGTCGTTCGACACAATGGCTGCTTCAATTGCCTTATGTGGACTTCGACACTCAGCTTTTGATTCCCCATCAGTTTCGGCATAAACAAGGTACTTCCGGACGGACTCGTAAGTAGGACTTTGCGGGACGTATTCTGCTTTATGGTGTTTCTCGAGCTTGTTTCGATATGCACCAAGGAATTGCTGGTATTGTTGGATGAGTAGCCCATTGAAATGGGTGAAGAGATGATCGTCGACTGTATGGCAGGCTTTGAGAGGTGCCACCAAGTCACCAGATAGGATGCCGTAGACTGCAGCCTGGTATTGGTCGGCGATGACACCATCCTGTGATAGGTATTTGCACCTCTCCGCCCACTCCATGTTAGAGGCAAGGTTGATTATGCGGAACCAAGGCGATGCCTTGTGGTTGACAAAGTCTGGATCGGTTCCACGAGTCGCTGCAGCCCGCCAGGCCTCCTTTCTCACTGACCACCAATCTCGGCATTCTGCAGGGTTCCAGCCTCGCCGCAGTGTCTCCCAGCACGCTTGCCATGCTGCCTGCTCGTGAAACTCATCTGGCGGTTCAAGCACGTTGCCCTCCCTTGTGCTTGCATCAGGGTCCATCTGCGTAACGAGAGGTTTAGAGTCGGTCGTCCTACGGTGAGAGATGTGGATGCCTGGAATTGAGGGCTCAAGTGGTTTCGGGAAAGATCTAGAGCGTTTCTGGTTTTTGATAGCCATCTTGGTAAACAACCAGCCGGCGCTCCATATACCGTCGCCTCTCTGCGCCTGGCTTGTAAGTTTTGAAATCACTTCATCAATGCTTGTCTTCGAGGCCGCAGCAGTTTTTCCCAGCCATCCCAGAATTTCCTGGCACTCTTGCGCGAAAATGTCGGAGCTTATGAAGGCCGTCCAAATTTCCATATCGGTCGAGTAGCGATGCAATGATTCCAGTGCCGTCTTCTGCGCTTCTTTAACACCAGAGAGAGCTCGTGGATTCTTGCAATCCAGCAGAGCGCGCATCAGCGTCCACAGATCTGCCTCAAGCTGGACCTGTTGAAGCTCGTGTTCGCCATCTCCAAGACTTTGTCGGTTTCGTGAGGCCGATTTTGAAGCTTGTAGACCTGATGTGGCCTGTTTTCTGCGCGCAACTGCTATCTCCGAGTATTTCCCAAGTAGTTTTCCAGCATCGACCCATAGCGACTGGTCTGTAGGGCTTCTCGATTCGTTGAATTTGTCTAAGCACTTTGCAAACTCCTCAACTTGCCGGCTGACTCGATCAGCTGTCTGTTGTAGAGGTTGCAAAAGCTGCTGGGCGCTCATGACGCCAAATGTACTCCCCAAAGATTGATCTGAGATAGAATGTGAGTGACGAAAAAACACGATTTTACCCAACAGGAGCAGACTCACCATTGCTAGCCATAAATGGGTCCTCTTCCGATCCCGCCTCAAGGTCTGATTGTTGCTCCTCTGATTCGTGTTCTTCGCTCTGCTCGGAATCGAGTTCTTGTTGCTGGAAAAGCAACTTGTCAATGATGGCTCCGGAATACTTCAGGGCACTTACAGTCGGAAACTGCCAACTACCTTCCCGGGGAACACTTGGCGGATCGTTTGACGCCATACCTTTATTCGCACGTATCGAGGCACGTGTCATGCGAGGCATCGTGAAGGGAGGTATCTCAATCTGTTCTCCTGGCCAAAAGCTTTTCCAAGCTCGGCGAAGAATGCGCGTGGCAGACCGCGCAGAGGCGCTAGCCTAAACCCGCGCCAAGCAAAATCTGTTCCCATCGAAGAAATTCGCGAGGGCTCTCGAGAAATTCTTTTCTCTCTTCTTCAATGTCATACAGGCAATCATTAGAGTCTCGGGACGTCGAATTCAATGGCTGTCTAGGCCCTTTAAGGACCTCTTGCGTGCTCACGATTGCCTTAGAGAGATCTGGCAATCGCTGTTCAACTAGTCAGACTTTCATTTGAAGGCTTGAAGATTCAGCTAGAAAAAACGATTTGCTACAGCCTCCATTACCAGAAACTACTTCTCAAGACAATGTTTCAGTCACCTTGGGCACAAGCCATGGGGAAAAGCTGTATACTTGTGTAATGAATCTGCTTTGCTAGATACCTTGACTGCGCTGTTTCATTTTTAGTCTGAGAAGAGAGGCTTTGGGACAGCTAGGTGTCGATGCTTCATCTCCATTGTCTCTATAGAACTGGTTACAGCACTCGTACAGTGCATCGATCTCGGCCTTGCATTTCTCTTCCTGTTGATTGTGCTTCGACAGGCAGCCTACGAAAGCACAGGTCAATCAGCTCAGAACCTTCGCCGTCTTGGCGATTATGTTTGCTCACTTTGGATGGCACACTAGGTAAGCAAACAATGTCAGTCTCAGCTGGAAGCCTGGGGGGATTGTCTTACAGCTCGTGAATGGCACGGTGGGTCTGTCGCAAGGTCCTCTTTCATTCCCTGTTTGGTGGACTCAGTTTTATGGTTTGTCGGGATGGGAATGTTACCTACTGACCATTTCTTTCGCTTGGGAAGGCATCTGTAGTCGCCTCCCGGAAAAGAAGAGGCAGATGAGGTATCCAATGTAATTTCCCAGTTATTAGAATGCTTCAAGCTCCTTTGTAAATCGCGGTGTAATAATATCATCATTGGCCTCGGATATAAAAACGCCCAGATCCCGGAGACGTCGCGCGTCGAAGTTTCCATTTGTGGCGGGGCCAACCATCACTTGCCGCCCCAGTTAATCTGAACCTAAGAACTTCATTTCAAACACTCTACATTTTCTTTTGTTCGTCTCTACCTTCACCAACAACCAGGTAACCCACCGCTTCTTCGCCGCACAGTCATATCATCTTCCGATCGTCCGCAAATACATTAAAGAGTCAAGCAAGGCTGATCTGACATCCTAGGCTATACGCCCACGTTTGCTTCAGGCGCCAACTTCCTAACAATACTTCGATACCTCCTCATAGCGACATCATGTCAGAAAACGAGCAGTCTCCCAACGGCGGCCACGACGCACCTCCCCCGCCCACTGAGCATTTGAACATCAAGGTCACGGACAACAACAATGAAGTCTTCTTCAAGATCAAGAGGTCGACGAAGTTGGAGAAGTTGATGAACGCCTTCTGCGACAGACAAGGGAAACAACTATCTACCGTGCGCTTCCTATTCGATGGGCAAAGGGTGCGACCTGAGGATAGTCCAGACACAGTAAGTTTTCCCAGCTGCCGAAAAACAAGCAGTGCAGTATCTACACATCACATGAATGGCAGGGCTGAACACTCAACTGCCATCATGTACACATCATTTACCCTCCATCAAATTCCGCACTTTCTCTGCAGCTGGCTGACAATTTCTGATCTAGCTCGATATGGCCGATGGGGACACTCTGGAGGTGCATCAGGAACAGATAGGTGGCTGCTGAGGAGGATACATCATGTGCATGGAGTTACAGACCGGGATGGTGGCAGCAATCTATGCGCTGGTGAGGGCGACAAAACCAAAAGAGCAAGCATTGCGAAGTCATGGATGACAAGGATAAATGGTGCTTCCACGACCTTATGAGGCAGGGGAAATACTGCTTTTCGGGTTGATTTGTCATACTGGACTGGCTACTGGCGCGATGGAGTGCAGGGCAGGGTTGGTGAGGGTCAACTAGTCAGATGATACTCAGAAACAGAATTTTGTCATGTCCCATTCACAATTTCTCTCTATCCACTTGAACACGCTGACAGCCCCAGCCAAAGCGCCTCTTCTCATGTCAGAACTACCGATAAGCTCCGCAAAACTCGGCTTCGGTTGTATGTGCTGATTGTGAACCCGAGCGTTGAGACACGGGATTCATTCGGACTGTGGAGGTTCAGCCATCCCAGACCGCATTTTTCGCCCTCTCAGCTTCTTCCCTTTCCCTTTCCTTAGCCGCCTTCTCTCGATTCTTTCTCTTCATCTCCTGCTCCCTGATTGCTCGGTCGTAAGCTCTTTGCTCTTCAGTCTTCTTTGGTGCCTTGACGCCCAGGGCCCCGGCTATGAGTCTGCATGCGGCCGCGGTGGACTTCTCGGGCCGCCTGCGCTCCTCTTCTCCACTATTTCGATTTGCTGCTGACACATATACGGTATTTTGAATTCCCGGTCCCGAATCCCAAGAAGGGAGTGCTGAGGGTGAGATAGGTGTTGGTGGAGGAGCGCTCGGTACAGAGGACTTTTCAGGGCCAGAGGTATCTTCCGGTTCAGTGTCGAAATCCGAGACCGACTCGTCATCCCAAGAGTCAGCGACGTGAGCTTTGCCTTTAGGCTTGTGTGCTGTCGCACTCTCCGTGGGCCGGGCATCGAGCGATAAGCGGCTTAGTTTCGATTCCATGTCGGTTCCGTGAATACTGGTGGGATCCAGTTTACACACTATGCCAGGCAGTGGCCAAATAGAAACGAGCCAGAAGTTGCCGAGAACCCAGACACAATCTGCAAGCTATGCCCCCTTAACCCCTCTTGTTACTCGTGTCCGATTTTATGGTACGGGGCACCACTCAGTGGCCGCTGCTCTTTGCTGGTGTCACCGTTTATGTCATGAATTCCGACTTTCTTTATCCCCGCATTTTGCTTCACAGTGCCGTCGTTTGTGCATCTTTCGAGCACCTTCTCTAATTTCCGGCGTTCCTTGCTGGGATTGTGTTTCACATGTTTCACAAACCCGATGCAGCCGCATAAATGCCTCAAGTGGGTGCAGCTGATGGCGATATCTCCCGACTTCCGCACGGACGGGCTGTACTCGCGTTTATCAGCCCGATCTCGGAATCGATGGGGCTTTCTCGGAATGTTGCCTAGCGTGGAGAAGGCTTTCTCGCAACCCCCAAGTCTGACGAAAGAACAACAGGTCAATCTCCGAGATCGCATAATGTTTGGAGAAGATCTCTCCAATCGCCGGCTAGAGCTCCTCCCATGCTTCCTATCTAGGGTTGGAGTTAAGTTCATACTCGACTGTCCTCTTATTCCCCTCATCTCACACTTCATATTGCGTTTCCGGAGTTCGTTCTATGTATCTTTCTAATTGACATGTTGAGATACAAAGAGGATTGAGAACAGCTCCTGCCTTGTAATCCTGTCGCGCTATGGTTCGCATTCCTCTACCGAGGGGCTTCCAAAAGTCCTTGGGCTGTCTACGTGCACTCCAGAGGTACAATGCTCAGGGCAATGTGTCTGCCTTCTCTACAAGCTGCAGCCGGCCGGCGTATGCTGACACAATCGACAATCTGAAGATTGGTGCTCACACTAAAGTGCTTTTCCAGGGCTTCACTGGCCGCCAAGCTACGTTCAACGCAAAAGAATGCTTGGAATATGGCACAAAGGTCGTTGGTGGTGTGAAGCCCGGATTTGAAGGCGAACATCTCGGGCTTCCAGTCCTCCCAAGTGTCCGGGCAGCAGTGGACAGGCTAAAGCCAGATGCCTCTGCAATATATGTGCCCGGCAGCGGTACCGTGACGGCAATGGAAGAAGCCATCGAAGCCGAGATTCCACTTATCGTCGCGGTGGCGGAACATATACCCATACATGATATACTACGAATACAACAAATGCTGCAAACGCAATCAAAGACTCGTCTTGTGGGTGCTAACTGCCCCGGTATTATCAACACCTACGGCCGATGCCGAATTGGATTTCAGCCATTACCCTTTTTTCAAGAAGGCAAAATCGGTATAATAGCCAAATCTGGAACCTTGAGCTACGAAACAGTTGCAGCTACGACCCGGGCAGGACTTGGGCAAAGCTACGCCATCAGTATGGGCGGAGATGTGCTGGCAGGGACCAATTTCGTTGAGGCTTTCCAGGTCTTTGAACACGACGAGAAGACCGAGGGCATCATAATGATAGGTGAGGTTGGAGGTACAGCAGAGCTAGAGGCCGCCGAGTGGGTCAAGGAGTATCGGAGAAGAACGCCAAATCCGAAGCCGGTCATGGCTCTAGTGGGTGGTGTGCAGGCTCCTCGTGGGAGGATCATGGGCCATGCCGGAGCTTGGGCAGCATCTGGTGAAGCAGATGCTGTTGAAAAGATTAGGATCTTGGAAAAGTCTGGGGTTGTGGTAGTCGACCATCCCGAGAAATTCGGAGATGGTATGAAGAGGTTGCTGGCGGAGTCGTCAAGAGGCGCGAATGCTGCCAGTGGTCTGGGTGCCATGCAAAAGCGAGCTTACCACACAATGAAACAGCGGCCAAGGCCTCAGATGGCCACACCTGGTCAGACTCAGAAGAGGACATTGTACCTAACGCAGTCTCAGGCCTTCGATATGCTCGAGGCAAGGGGAATTGCAACGATTAAGTCTCCATTAACTGACGACGCCCATCCGATACCTGACGATACTCCTGCCTCCTCGAAAGAGCATCTGCTTTCAGTCTCTATTGACCGAACAGCGCGTTCGCCATGCATTGTCGCTTCGCCCTCCACAAATCCAGCTGACATGTTCCAGCTGGCTGAAAAGCTTCCATTTGCATACGGCTCTGATGGTGTAACCTCGGACGCAATGCTCGAGAATGTATCCAAACATCTCGGCATGGAGGGCGTTGCGCAGAAAGGCCTTGCCAACCTGATATCAACCCTGGTGGATATCTTCATGAGCAAGGAGGCTCTCATGCTCGAAACAAAATTTGCGATCCGAGAGGATGGCACCCTGCAGGTCCAAGATGCGAAATTCGGCTTTGATGATGCAGCATTCAAGAGCTCAGGACGCCAGAAAGAAATCCACGCGCTACGCGATAAGGATGTCGAGGTGCGAGAGGAGATCATGGCAGAGAAAGAAGGTATGATCTACGTCAGGCTTGGCGGAGAAGGGAGCCTCGGGACTATCGTCAATGGTGCCGGTTTAGCCATGAACACTGTCGATGCGCTTGTGGCGAGAGGTGGAAACCCGGCTAACTTTCTGGACACGGGTGGGAAAGCCACGTCTGAGACGATCAAGGCAGCGTTTAAATGTGTTACGTCGGACCCCAGGGTTAAGGCTATCTTTGTGAATATCTTTGGCGGATTGACACTGTGTGATATGATTGCAAAGGGTATCATTATGGCATTTCAAGATTTGGATCTGAAGGTGCCAGTTGTTGTCAGGCTGAGAGGAACGAATGAAAAGTTGGGGCAGAAAATGGTAAGTAAATTAGCGATTGTGCTAAGCTGGCTAGCTGACCGAATATTCAGATTTCAGAAAGTGGTCTCAAGCTAGATGCATTCGACGGATTCGAGGATGCAGCGAAGAGGGCGATCGGGTTGGCGAGCGGCACTGAGAAGATATGAATCATTGGGTGGGTCTTGGAGAGATAGGCATATAGCATTTGCAATTTGAGCATTCATGGTGTTAGTATAGCGTTTAATGCTTACATGGCAATTATAGCAATACAACTATATGACTTTTGCATCTTCTTTATTGCATAAGATCTGAGAAGTATCACCATGAAGTTGGAAAGAATTCGGTAATGCGATTTATCTGCAATATGGGGACGGGTTCTGCCTAGGCGTGGATGACGGCGCTGGTTCTGGCAATGTGTCTATTTGTTGTGGAAAGAAATAAAGGTGTGCCAAAGGGAGAGGGGGCTGGTCGAAGCATTTGGTGGCCAAGGCAAGGAGGGCACAAGATAGAAACCCAGGGGCACGTCATAAGAATGCTTTTGATTGTGGTATGTGTGCTTTTCGTGTGTCTACTTGATGCTCTTCTCGGTGGAGGCAGATATCTACTCCCATCCATGAAGGCGTAGTTCCCATAAGGACGCCGAGATTCGTTGGAACAGCCGCAATCCTTTCCACTTATATAGAAATAGCACTCGATGTTGATTAGATGAGACGATTCATGAACGGTCTTCCGTGGTGAATATCATATTGCGCCTTGTAAGATGAGCCAGTTGAAAACACTGTAGCACGGCACGAACGACTGGTAACCACCAAAGAGAACCCCTCATCCCATGGTCTTCGTGATAAATGGACACCCACCCGTTCTCTCTCTCCTCAACCTCTCCCTCGTCTGCTGTGCCTCCCTCTGCCAATCTTCGTTCCACTTTCCCTTCTGCTCAAACATCTTGGGCCCCAACTTTTCGGTCAGAAACCCTTCCGGCATAAACCCTTCATCACCCGGCAATGGCCGTCCAATGAGCCAGCTTATCCACGCACCCGGGCCCCAGCGATTCATCAGAGTCGGTTTGACGTAGTACGGAAAATTGTCGTATTGCGTCAGCGTCCTCTGCCCTGCAGCATCGGGCTCATCGCGGACGTGGCGTGAACGGAGGAGCTTTGGCCGTGGCAGTGCGAGATAGCGAAGGACGAGCTTGCGTAATGTGAAGAAGCCATTGACGAGCATCGGATAAATTGCGGGCGGATCATCATACATCATCGCCCTCCGCAGCCTGGGATCCATCACAGCTTTCACTGCACTGAATCCCGCTCCCTTTGCCCATGCCGGCACACTTAGGAGGAGTAGCTTCGTCGTTTCGTTGGCCGTTTGGTGGTTCTTGGGATCCGGGACCATCTTCTCCACTTCATAGGCATCCTTCCACGTTTGCAACTCGTCGTAGAAATGCAGGCCGTCACGGAAGCCTGTCTTCCCGGACGGGAGCGATGAGTAGTCGATCTCCATCGCGTCGCCTATGCTCTTGTGGAAGACGCCTGAGGCGCAGCGCTCGAGGGTGGTGGTACGGCGCCATTCGTACGCATCGATCCATCTGCATAATTTAACATCAGCACGAAAAATCCTAAGGCTGGACTCCTCGTGTCTTTTGAATGAAGAATCCCTAAGGGGAACATTATGGTGGTTGGGTAGGATGAAGCGTACTTTATCGGTTCGCACATGAACTGTGCCAGCGTGAATAGCAAGTCATCATTCGAGATCAGCCCCTGCTTGATATAGTGGCCATGGATGTAGTTCAGCCGGGCGAAAGCGTCAATGGTGCGCTGGTCTGTGGGCCTGTTGCCCCAGATTTCAAGGATCAGTACGCTAGTATCGGCGTAGCGTTTGCCAGCTGTGCTTGTGGATGATAGCTGGGAGGTCTTGACGAGCAGGGAACTAATGGTTGGAATGCCGTAGGTCTGTACGATGAGTTAGGTATGGAGCTTCTTCAGACTTTGGGAGGACCCTAGGACACAAATGGAGAGGGGCTTCGAACCCTGAATAGAGCAAATTGTAGGGCCTTCTCGACGATGGTTGGAAATTCAAGCTCGGCCATCTGGTTCCAGATCTCGAAGGCCTCGTTGTCCGTCATTCTGGCGTACGACTCTCTCGTCGCATAGCGGTATTTGGACTCCAAGTTTCTTGTGCGGCGGTAGCGTAACGATGTGGCAAGGAAAGGGTAAGCAAGGAGTGCAGACAAGGTATAGAGTATCCATGATTGAGAGGAAGAGTCGTTTGATTTGGTGATGGGCGAGACGAGCCGAGTGTAATTTTCCATTTTCTTGATATCTAAAGCTCAAGGCTGCAGTATCATCTAACGACTAAGGGTCTTATAAGATGATCCGTAGAGGAGATGTCTTCCGAGACCGGGAAATCAGCAGCAGCTCCTGGGCGTCTTGAAAGGAATCGGAGATTCCATGCTGACAGAAAAGGACGTGCGGTAAGAGCTAGGCTTTCCCGGCTAAGATCATCTACTCTCAACCATACCTGTCGATTGCCGGGTCTGCTCGACAAGATGCCATTTCAAGACACGTCAAGGTAGTGGACACGATGATTCGATGTACTCCCTGACGGTCATCGGCGCAGGCGTAGGAGAATGGTGTCAACGCTCTTGACATTTCCAATGCTGCCGAAGCCTGCGACAAAACCCAACCGACATTTACATTGAAATGATAGCTTTGAAGTAATTGATTTCATTAGCTAGGTATGATATCTGGCACTTTTCGAAATACATTTACTTGTCTCGTAGATAAATGCAACAGAAATGGCATCTCCCGGTCCAACTTTACCACAAATCGTTGCTGCACAAGATACTCCCTCATAACTTTTTGTACCCCGCCCAGTGGCTGAAATAAATACCCCACCAGAGCATCGACACATATTTATCGTATAATAGATGGGCGACACGATATTCCTTCTCAGATATCGTTGGAAGGATAGGTGACACCGCCGGTGCTGAGGAACTCTTCCTTCATAGACCTCAAGCTGACGAACCTCGACAAGAGATTCGCACTGCCTGCCTTGTCGTTGGTGCCGCTTGCTCGCCCACCTCCAAACGGCTGCTGTCCAACAACCGCACCTGTACTCTTGCAGTTGATGTAGAAGTTTCCGGCCGAGTTTCGCAGAGCTTCTTCTGCGTATCGAACTGCTGCCCTGTCTGTGGCGAATACCGATCCTGTCAGACCATATTCACTGGTCTGATCGACAGTCTTGCAGATGTCTTCGAAAGCTGTTGGTGACGAATCATCGTACACGTATATGGTGAGGATAGGACCAAAGAATTCTGTGCTCAGGTTGGGATGCGAACTTGTCTTAGCGACGTAAATGGTTGGATGGATAAAGTAGCCCTTTGAACCGTCGTATTTACCGCCCGTGATCAGCTCAAGGTCCTTATCGTTCTTCGCCTCGTCAATGGCTTTCGACAGCTTCTTGAAGCTGGCCTCGTGGATGACTGCGCCAATGAAGTTTCCAAAGTCTTCAGGTGGTCCGACTTTGAGCTTTTCTGTCTCGGAGACAATCTGCGATTTGAATTCGTTCCATATTGAGGCAGGTACGTACGCCCGTGAGCAGGCGCTGCATTTCTGACCCTGGTACTCGAAAGCTCCTCGAATGGTATTGACGACGGCGTTTGACACGTCAGCACTGCGGTGAATGAGATGGAAGTTCTTGCCCCCTGTCTCCCCTACGATCCGAGGGTAGCCTTTGTACTTGCCCTCTTCTACACCGCCAGCAATTTTCCCGTAGAGTTTCCGGAAGACAGCAGTGCTGCCAGTGTAATGAAGAGCGGCGAACTGCGGGTGTCCAAGGACGGCTTTTGTAACCTCTTCGGCATCACCCGGTACAAATTGAATGACTCCAGGGGGCATGCCAGCCTCAAGGAAGATCTGGTGAATTAGGTAGTTCGAAGCGACAGCGGAGGGACTGGGCTTCCATATGACGACGTTCCCCATTAGTGCAGGCGCACCAGGTAGATTACCACCAATGGCAGTGAAGTTGAATGGCGAGACTGCATAGACGAAGCCCTCCAACGCTCGATACTCCAAACGGTTCCATACGCCGGCTGAATTGAATGGCGGTTGTTGTGAATACAGCTCTTCTGCGTACTTGACATTGAACCTCAAGAAGTCCACCAACTCAGCTGCGGCGTCGATCTCGGCCTGCCATGCGTTCTTGCCTTGGCCCAGCATTGTTGCAGCCATTAGCTCGTACCTGTATTTTGTGCTGATGAGGTCTGCCGCCTTGAGAAAGACCGCAGCACGGTCTGTAAACGGAAGGCTCTCCCAAGTAGGCTTTGCGGCCAGTGCAGAATCAATGGCTTGCTGGACCTCAGACGGCGACGCATTGGAATATTTGGCAACGGGTGTGGAATGTGACGAAGGATTCGACTGGGTGAGAACTGAGGATGTTTTCACCTAGAAGTGTCAGCAAACTGCAGGATACTACTTGGATTCCAAATGCCTCTCAAGTCAAGGTAGTTGGACGTAGGAAACAAGGGCGGCCTACCGACTTCCCTCCAATGACGAGAGGTATTTCAAGAGGAGATTTCTTTACAAACGCTGAGATGGCGGATGCGAGACTATCTCGATCCGCAGAACCCTTTGCATAATGTTTGTTTGGCTCGTTGGATACACTAGGAACCTTGAAGTTTGCGAGATTCGACATTTTGAGAGACGGCGAATGGATGGCACGCGATGTGCAGCCAGATAGTCTAGCGAGAACTGATCGTGAGAAAAGCAGCCTTCTAGAGGCTCCTAACATTTCAGTAAGTAAGTAACGTGCCGAGCATGGATATGGATTAGACGTACAATGGCAGATGGCTTTGATATATATTAAGGGATCAAGCCACTTGAAAAGGTTGAATTGCCTTGACAACTCGGTTGGCCGCGTCGAGCCGTCGATAAACGAGATGCGGAGGGGGACAGGGAAATTCTCGTGGAGGTCTAAGGGAGCTCCCCAAGCTTCCGGTGTCGGCAATTTGCTTCTCAACTCATGGAGAGCTAGACTTCACTTTCTGCTCATTACCAGACCCATTGATGCCATCAGAGTCACCACCCATTTCGCGGTCATGTCGATCAGCAGCTATCTCCTGTCTCATTGGAAGGTTCATCTGTACTTCCCCGGATTGCTCCGCACAAGGCTGACGTTGTTCCAAGCTACCACCACGCCCCTCGCAGTGACTGCCTGATCTCGTGGTTCATAGCCTCACTTAAGCTGTCCTCTTTCCTTATTTCAAGATATCCTTTGCATGTTCCACCATGGCTGGATTTGGCTTCTCTATCTCTGACCTGATACAGGTTTCGAATCTCGCCATCCAATTATACCGACGCTGTCGCGATAGCCCAAGCGAATTTTCGACACTCGCCGTCGAAGGTATGTCCATGGCATGTCATCACAAATTTACAAGCGCTGAGCACGGACAGTCGCCAACCTCCGGACCCTTGTTGACGACGTTCGTCTGACCGTGAGAGAACGTCATTTGAGTGACGCACAGACGGAACAAATCCTCAATCTCGGACAAGGCTGCCTGAACTGTCTTCTAGATCTTGAAGCGCTACTCCAAAAACACCAAAGCCTAGGCAACAAAGCAAAGAGGACATTTGACCGCCTGAAATGGGATAGGGGCGAGGTCAACCAGTTGAGACAACAACTCATCTCCAATACGAGTCTTCTCAGCACCTTCAATACTAGTATAACGCGTTCCGCAACGGCGCGTATAGAAGACCTGTTACGTGGGTTCCTCGAAGATTATAAGTCAGGCAGACATGAAGGCTCGGTGCTGTCGGTGGATACCATCCGCAGCATACAGAATGGAGACGATGATGTCTGGGGAGAGATCCAAAAAGATTTTGAAGCGGCTGGCATCACTCAAGAGCAACTGAATGACCATAGGAAGTTGATAACGGACACGATAGTGAGAGCGATCCAATCTGGCGGCGTTGAGCAGAATTCAACTGCAGCTGCCTCCTTCCATACTGCGACCGACGGTGGTAGTAATCGCTATTCTGGATCAACTTTGTTAAGCGGCGCGAACTTACCACCTGCGCTGGACTTTCCTGGTACGGAGTTCTACTGGTGCAAAGACCTAGTCGACTCAGTTGATGAACTATACCGAGCGGCACCCGAGCAATATTCGGCCCTCCAAGGACAGTTGAGGTATGTGAACCTGAGAGCGGTTGTATGCTCTTCTAACATTGGCTAGCGAGACCAGATGCGTTATCATTGAAATCGGGCGAGCGAAGCACGACGTCAAATCACTATCCTACCACGAACACCTAACTCGAAAGCCGGCTATGCTACCGAAACTGGATAAGATGAAGGATATCCTGGAAAGTCTACAAAAGCTAGAAGGAGTGATCAAGACAGTCGTAGGAGACAGTGAGACAGAATTTGAGTGGGCCCTTGAGGGCAAAGCGATGAACCAAGTCGAACATTTCTGTGAAGAGCTAGAGCTGTCTTCTAGAGAACTGAAGAGACTTTTTGCCGATATTGATACTATGCTTCTCTGCAACCTTGAAGATCATATTAGGATCATCATCAATGAGACGAGAGAGAAACAGCGATCCACGTCCATTTTGAGCTCCTGGGATGAGCTCGAGGCCGAGCTTGCGGGTGAGCAGGATATCTCCGAGGATGACGTCCGCACTCACCAAAAGGCGATTTTATCATTCCTGCGCTTAGAAGTAGAGGAATGGTTCATCAGCGACAATGACGGTTCCCTGCACCCACGAAGTGGATCGATCGGCAATGTTTCATCCATTATGCCGATTTCAGAGCTTTCTCCTGGGGACGAACAGCAACTCGACCCCGGAACCAGTCTACTGAGCAAGAGTCGTTCCAGCGTAACCGAATCCGAGAGCATTCCCTCGTTATGCATGGCTGACACACCAAAACCACGGCCAAAGCGCATCTCCGTCCTTTTTGTCGACCTTAACAACACTGGTATGTCATACTTCTTACGAATTCTTATCTCTCCTGGCAGTACGTACCGCCAAGTGCCTGCATATTTATTGTGGACAGGACACTGGCAAACAACCTACGTTCTGTGAACCCGCCTTATGCGCTCTAAGGTCGCTATACCCTCTGCAATCTCCTCGTCTACGCCTCTGCGAAGCATTCTTTGTACAAGCCCAATGTAGCTGCTTGCTGACACTTTCTGTGTAGTACGCTCGCCCATAGCGCAAGCCTACCTGGAATACCTTGTGGCTCTTCATCCTGCACTTGCCGGCAGCTTCTCGAGAATCCTATCGGCCGGCATAGCAGCAAGCAAACCAGGCATTCCCTTGTCACCGGGAGTCGAGTTTATGTTGCGCGACTATGGCATCAGTCCGAAGTTCTCGCACACATCTCGCAGGCTGGAACGTCGCGACGTGGAAAAATTTGAATATGTCTTGACAATGAGCTGTTCTCAGCGAGACACTATCCTTTCTAGATGGCCCCCTCGCTCCCAGTTCGTTGCACAGGATTCTGACAACGTAGGGCAACTGTGCAGGGAGGACCTTGAAGAAAGGGTAGCTGTCCTTGGCAGCTTTGGAGGCCATGGTGATAGGGAAGTTTCTATGGCCGAAAGCATCAACCAGGTATACTGGTTCCATGTGGGTACAAAACGCATCTATCCTGGCTATGACAAATGTTTCAACGAAATCAAAGCTTTCATGGCGGACTTTGTCTACGAATTGACAGGATTTGATGTTCACAGCCAGGCAGTCAGCCTCACTCAGGAGACCGATTCGAGGAATGCATCACATGATATATCAGAAGACGAAGATTGTTCTGGGGGCTTCCCGTCACCAAATTGGAGCGTCAATGGAGACAGGTCGGGTTTCGAGGCGCTGAGAAGGGAAATAAGCCGATGTAAGTCCATATGTTTCCACCAGCATTTAGACTGTTCGTTCGACGACCAAGCCCATCCTTGGTGAAGAAATCAATGTGCTCGTTGGCATCGGTCCTCGCAAAATCGAGCCCTAGCCATGCATGACAAAGGTGTCCCTCTTATAGTGAACTCTGGTTCATGGATTGGACTTGTTCACATGAACTTTGTGTTGCTATTAACGTCGCTAGATAGAGTGCTGACGAGTCTACTCCAACAGACGAAGAATCTTCTGCCACGCACGATCATGAGCATTTCCCTGACTCAGAATCTCCAATACAAGTAAGAATTCGGGCGGATCAGCAACCTCTAGAAACCGACGAGGATGTATTGCATAAACACCACGAGCAGTTTAATAGGCTGATGACCCTCCTCCTTACTGACATAGGCGATAATAGCTTCTCAAGCCTACGACAAACGGTGCTTGATTGGGAACACGATAGCAATCGGAGTATACTTGCTGTCAATACGGGTGCATGCCAGTGGGTGCTGGAGAAAACCACAACAGACCCAGCCGAGATTTGTCATTTGTGTGCAAAGAGTGGTAAGAAGTCTGGCTTCGTCCGTGACGCACAACTCGAAGTCATCACTGTTGAAGAGGCGGATGTCATTGCACGATATCTCTCGATTGCTATCAAACAATCCTTGAAAGATTCTGGGCCTTCCGACGAGCAAGCCCGAGAGCTTGAACTGATCAGGGACTCGCACAGGCCGAGACCTGCCGCCGTGCCATCCATTAAGGACGACATCTCAGTCTCGGTGCGGAATGACAAGCCGCACTTGGAGCATCAGGTTGCCAAGATCAGACAGAGAGATGCGCACAACAAATTGCAAGCAGAGAAGCAACGTGTACCGACTTTCCATATGGATAGCCCACAGCCTTCAATGCCCCCTAAACTGCTGAAGCGGAAGACAGGCGGATCGGAAATTCAGACTTCCAAGGGTAATGGGTCTTATCTTCCCCAAGCGCCTGACACCTCTCCGGCAGATAAGCGCCCGCAAGCTTTGAAGAGCCCGCCTCCAAGCAGGGCCTCGCCAGTCAAAGAAGTGCCTGGAGTGGAGACACCCGCGGAACCATCGAAGAAGTGGCCTGAAGCAGTAGTTCCCGTTTCGATCTTGTTTTTGGGCTCCTCTCATCTGCGTAAGTCTACTGAACTTATCGCCAAGAATCTTTGGGTTGCTAATCGACCAACAGATGGCGCCATCATGGCCGAGGTGTACCTAATCAGTCGGGTAGAGAAGAGTCTTGCACTTGCCTGTCAGATATGCGACGTGGTCTCCGCAGGTGTCGCAAGAATTAGCCCTGACCAAAAGCTCAACCCGAGGAAACTGGAAAGACTGTTCAAAAACCGTGGCATACTCAATTGTTGGCCGCAGAAACCGGAGCGGCTTCTACTTCCAGAAGACGCGGTCGACTTTAACTACATCCTGAACCTAGATACTGTCGACCCAGATGTACCATACCACTGCTGGGCAGAGGATAACCCCGATGAGGCTAAAGATATGAAGGATATTGCTGTGGCCAACGGCCATGATTGGAAGTCCAACTTCAAATCGAAAATCGACCTACTTGGACGATTTGATGTTGAGGAACGCCGCGAAATACCGCTGCTTGATCCTGTACAGCCTTCAGGGATCCGCGGCAAATTCGGTGTGCCTATGGTCGAGTTTGAGAAGCATTTTGACAGGATCAAATATGCTATTGACCAATTCTTGCTTCAAGAGCTTGGGTTTGACGTTGAAAAAAATCGTTTCATAAAGGTCAGGGGCGAAGAGACCGTTAGGGTTTGAGAGATCAGTCGTTGAAATGTGAGATAGCATAATGTATTTACAGGACTACCGAAACAATTCATCGACACCGATCCGAGGCCTGAGCCAACGTAGACTTCATTTTTGACTCGTAGAGGACGACCAATTATCTTTGCCCGCGGCCGGACTGGCTTCCGCGCCCCAACATATTCAAATTATCCACCCTGGAGAGCGCCACATCGCCTAGTCCCTTTGCACCTGCTGGGGTTTGATTCAATCCCCTGATCCGAGAGACTCAGCTTTAGTGTTTCGGTGTTGCCCTTGAGATGATCCATTTTCCTCCCACCATGCATTGCCTCGCCTTTGGCGGAAACCCAGGCACCTCACTAAGGATGAACTATTTCCATCATCTCCAATGTGCCTCAAACAGCAGCTCGTCCTCTGAACGTATGGCTCCACCTTCCATAAACTCCTCGCTCACCATTGATCTCGTAGAGATAGGTATTCTCACATAAGATCTCACATCTACGCAGTGGAGGTCGAATTTATGCTCTGCGTCCCTAGGTAGTTTGAAGAAGATTACTAGCATTTCAAGTAGTAGGTACAAGGGAAAGGCAGAACGCAAATAGCTTCTTTAGCATGGGATTGGGTAATTGTCGGGCAAGGTATGTAGCCCAGCGAAATGCATCCAGACAACCCATGGATCCGTGCGCATTACACTAGCATGAGTTGCCCGCTTTGTTTGAAAGGGAAATCATACTAGTCACGTACTGCGTGCTTGGGATAAGGGTAATCTTATGACCGCCCTGCTATGATAGCTGTTCAAGCCCCGTATAGTTCTCCTCACTACTACTACTATGGTACGCGTCTACCAAATGTTCCCCTAAGAGCTCACAAATTTTTGGGATAGGAAAGGCAGAGATCAAGAGCTGAATGAGGCGTTAAACGAACGCAAGGTCGGGTGGCCCATGGAAAAGATGTCCGGGAACGTACTGGATACGCAAACGCCTTAGCTTATAGGTCCGTCGCTCGAAAGATCATCTTGAGTTTGCACCATGTGGTACTCGCGATAGATTGGGTTCTCTTGCATGCTATTCAGAGATCCTATTAGTCTTTTGCGGGTTATTCATGACAGTCATCTGATTGAGAACAAGCGACTTGGACACCAATTGGGCCCGAGCTTCGCGGTAGCGGCTGTGCCAAGCAAAAATTTGTAACGCGTTGATTGGACAAAGCTAGCGCCTAATCCCTGCATCCACACTGCCCTCAAGCCAATGTTTTCCTGACCGACAATTCAGTCAACACCACCACCTCAACGTCACTCCTCAGAACCAGCCCATCCAGTAGCTCGCCATCCGCCTGAACCCATCCCAGTCTTACCGTTCACCTTGAGCTCTTCACAACTCCTCCATCATGCGTGAAATCGTGAGTCTTCCACGTCCACAAAACGCGTCGTGCTCTTGCCTAACCCCTAGCCGGCCAACCCCACCTTGGCCTCTCGAGCACCATCAAGGCTGACCACTTCTTCACTCTGCAGGTCCACCTTCAGACTGGCCAATGTGTAAGACTACCATGAACGCGCAGATTCAATTTACTGACACAGTTCAAGGGCAACCAAATTGGTGCCGCCTTCTGGTAAGTCCACCTCAACGCGACTTGTTCATGTTTGAGCTCACTCCTAACCTTGTCGTAGGCAAATTATCTCTGGCGAGCATGGCCTTGATGGCTCTGGCGTGTAAGTCACATCAAGTTATCGATCAATGACCTTCTCTGATAATCCGCAGCTACAATGGCACCTCTGACCTTCAACTTGAGCGCATGAATGTGTACTTCAACGAGGTAGATCCCCCTGCAACCCCGCTCCGCCAGCGTAGAAGAGTGCTCACTAACGCCCTCCAGGCATCCAACAACAAATATGTCCCTCGCGCTGTCCTCGTTGACCTCGAACCTGGCACAATGGATGCTGTCCGAGCTGGTCCTTTCGGTCAACTGTTCCGTCCTGATAACTTCGTCTTTGGTCAGTCTGGTGCTGGAAACAACTGGGCCAAAGGTCACTACACCGAAGGAGCAGAGCTTGTTGACCAAGTTCTCGATGTCGTTCGCCGTGAAGCTGAGGGCTGTGACTGCCTCCAAGGCTTCCAGATCACTCACTCGCTCGGTGGAGGTACTGGTGCTGGTATGGGAACCTTGTTGATCTCTAAGATTCGCGAAGAATTCCCAGATCGCATGATGGCAACCTTCTCTGTTGTCCCATCGCCCAAGGTCTCCGATACCGTCGTCGAGCCGTACAACGCCACGCTCTCGGTACATCAGCTCGTTGAGAACTCTGACGAGACTTTCTGCATTGACAACGAGGTGAGATCAAAGTTGTTGAAGTCTTCCCACGTGCTAAATTTGACAGGCTCTCTACGATATCTGCATGCGTACACTCAAGCTCTCTAACCCCTCCTACGGTGACCTCAACCACCTCGTCTCCGCCGTCATGTCTGGTGTGACAACCTGCCTCCGATTCCCAGGTCAGCTCAACTCTGATCTTCGCAAACTCGCCGTCAACATGGTCCCATTCCCGCGTCTCCACTTTTTCATGGTCGGCTTCGCTCCTCTCACCAGCCGCGGTGCTCACTCCTTCCGTGCTGTTACTGTTCCGGAACTCACTCAACAAATGTTCGACCCCAAGAACATGATGGCTGCTTCGGACTTCAGAAATGGCCGCTACTTGACTTGCTCGGCTATCTTCCGTGGCAAAGTCAGCATGAAGGAGGTTGAAGACCAGATGCGCAACATACAGAACAAGAATCAATCCTATTTCGTCGAGTGGATCCCCAACAACGTTCAGACTGCGCTCTGCTCCATCCCTCCTCGTGGCCTGAAGATGTCATCTACCTTTGTCGGCAACTCCACATCCATTCAAGAGCTGTTCAAGCGTGTTGGCGATCAGTTCTCGGCTATGTTTAGGCGCAAGGCTTTCTTGCATTGGTACACTGGTGAGGGTATGGACGAGATGGAATTTACCGAAGCTGAGAGCAACATGAACGATCTCGTTTCCGAGTATCAGCAATACCAAGAAGCAAGCATCTCTGAGGGCGAAGAGGAATATGCAGAGGAGGAGCAGCTTGAGGGCGAGGAATAGATGCAGTCGACGGTATGAAGCTCAGACATATGTGTCTGCTTTGGTGCACCTCGACATGGCCATCTCCTTCGGCTCTCCTACCCAAGCATCAACATAAACAACGGGTGTGTAGTTGCGACTGATCACCCAATTTCCTAATATTTGTCAAGCGATGTCAGGTGGACAAACGAGAGAACGATAGCGATTCGCTTCTATGGTTTCGACCGATCAGTCTCTACACCAGCATAGATTGATACTTCTGCTAGAAGCAAGTGGGACTACTTTTCTGTTGATCAAAAAGTGTCCCCAGTCAAACAGCTTATCCGTCAAATATAGCACTTGAGCAGTGTCTTTTCTCGTGTACATTTGTTTTGTGGTTCCGCTAATTTTCGACTTACGACCCCTTCCGAGACACCTCTGTCTCTTGTTTCATCCCATCCCAAGCACAATCCGAACTCTCTAAGATAACGTTGTCGATTCGTGCGATATTGCTTCTCCCTTTCTATTTGCAATCTCCTTTCCTCGCTTGCTTGGAACATGGGCCCTCCTAGCCTGCCGCTGGTCGAACCTCTACAAATTTGGACCGTTGTCTCGTCCCTCAAACATTCATTATTGCCTGATCTTCCAGTTCGTCATCCTCTTCAACCTGTCTCATATTGAACCTCCTGCCGCTCACTTCCGACAAGGGTAGACACCACGACGAACTTTCTCGACTCCATCTCTGACCCTAAATAACCTTCGCTATGAAGACACATACACCATTCTCCATCACAATCCTCACATTCATCCTCTTGCCCGTTGGCCCTACCGCCTTCGCAGCCCCGGCCGCGGTGCCGAGTCCTGTCATCGCGTACCACACTCTCCCCACCGCCACGTCAGTCATGACCGACGACAACAGCCACGACAAGGCCATCGCTCGAATCCGCGCTCTCGTCCCTGGCCTTGGCAGACGAGCAGCAATTCCCGACGTCAATGACGACTGGCAGAAGTGGCACACACAGTGGAAGCGGTGAGCTTTCCCCTACGGATATGCAATCAGTGTCGTTCTTCTCGGGGTGCTTTGAGCAAACTCGACGTCTTCTCGATCCCCCTTCCTCTTCTCATAATCTGACCTCTATGGAGAAACAATCACTAACTACACAGGTGTGTGATAGTCAGCAGGAGGAGCGACGGTGCAATCTATGGGACGTCTGCGTGCGGGTGTACAAGCCGCGCAAGTAGGGGGTAGGGACACATGTTAGAGGGACAAGTGTGGGTTTGCAAAGACGAGGTAGGGTTGAACGACGTCCGGGGTGGTGATTGAAAACTGGGGGGGAGGGCTTTGGTGCGGAAAATGAGATCGGTGTGGGTGCTGGGGGTATGGGGAGAGCTGGCAAATGCGGACAGCGTGGGTTGTGCGAATACATACAGTGGGATGGAAGGTGGTGGTTGGAACAGAGATCGGATCCGTCTCTTCTCAATCGTCATGCTCTAGTTGGCAGAGGTTCTCTTGTCCCCCCCCCAATTCAGAGTATACGTCCGAATCAAACATACCCTACTCGGGATGTTTCGTTAAGTGGTTTGTGAACACACCAAGGTTCTTGTTCGATTCAAGGTGTTTTTGGATTAGTACCCTACAACAGGTTTGTCATCACTGGCTCGTAAGCACAACGTGCCGGGCCGGCTGCTCTTCTTCCTGTGAAGGGATAGCTGGCACATCTAATGCCTCTGGCCAGAATACTAAATGGCGAAACCAACAAGATCCCATCCCAAAACGCCAACATACCCAAGCCCTGGTTGTCTGCCACAACACTCGATGCAATCCTAAACCTTTTCGCCGATGACAAAGATCTAGCCTCTTTAATCTCTCTGCCCATTATATCGGATTCGTCATTCCCGGACTCGGCATTGCAACTAGCATCCCATTCGTCGCTGTCGCAGGTGATACTCTTTTCTGCTGCACTGACGTCCTCTGCTCCTGCATGCGTGGGGTACTTCTACTGGCCTGGCTTCCTCCACTGCGCATTCCGGGCGTACTGCCACTTCCGCTTGCACTCGCAGAGCCACCCAATCCGCGCTTCATCATCTTCCCCAAGATGCCGACAAGCTCCGCAGCGTCTTCAAAGCTCTCGTCGTCCATGCCCTCTTGCGCATTGTACACGTCTGCGATCGAGCGTTTGGCCAGTCGACGGCTTCCCTCACCATCGTGGAGGCAGTCATACATATAAGCGACGTACTCGACTTTGACGGATAGTCTAATTGGGTGGGAGCCAGGCAGGAGCCGTTCGGCAAGCGCGTTGGCTGTGACGAAGCAGTTAGTAGCGGTGGGTATGTAGTCGATTGCTGGAAGGAGGAAAGAAGCCGAGGGACTGGCTTTCTCCGGAGGCGGAGGCAGACCTGGCGGACCTCCGACTGGGCCGCCGGAAGTATTTGGAGTGCGTTGTCGTGGCGGAGAGCGAGTGATGGAGTCTCTGTTCAACTTCGACCCTCTAGGAGACAGGGGCTCCGGGAACAGAGCAAATGGGCCTCCGGCTTTGTTGACAGATGGCTGGTTGTGGAAGAGGACAAAGATGTGGTAGAACGAGGCTCGGAGCTTGTACGAGAGAACCCTAAGCTCAACATAGTTGCCTACCATAGGGAGCACGTATTGCTCGACGATCACCAGACCTTCGCGGGAGAGCCATAGGATGTGATGGTACAGGTGGCGCACACTCTTCGTGTCTCTTGTCGGGTCTAGCCGACGGCTTTTGCGTGCCCTGAGGAGCTTTTCCGAGAGTATCACAGATAGTCCGAGGACTTTGAAGAGCTGGTTACCACTTAGCAGCCAGATGACAAGGAGGCTATCAAACACAAACCATCGAGCTGAGGTAGGCGTTTGCTTCACTGGTAGTCTTGGCAAAATGGCCAAGGAACTTTTGGTCTACCTCCGACGACGCCATCCACAGTGAGAAGAGAGGAGGCTCATTCGAGACTTGCCACTGCCGGGACAGGAAGGTCAGCTCAGTGGTCGACTTGCTTTCCTCATGGGATAGTGAATAGACTGGGTCGGCCATTTTGGTTGTGAAGGAAAGGAGCGAATGACGGTCCACAGCTCCATGTGGCAGTCATTTGTGATATATTGTACCAGTCACTCAAACACCAAAATAGGGAGAGCAGATTGGGACCCCGAAACAAGTTTTATGAAGCACTGTGAAACAAAGGGACCGGGGATGACTTTCCTAAGGGGGGCGCTTACCTGACTCGCTGCTTAGCGCGCGTCTCAATCGCAAACTCTTGACAATTTCCTCTCAACCCAAAATTGGATTTTCCGCGCTGCCGCAACTGTGTCAGGGGTTTTCTTTGCAAATGAGGCTGTTTCAACGACTCTAGCCCAGACTCGCCGGACCGTGGGGGCTGGGCTGAGGCTGAGGCTGACTCCGTTTTCCCTTGCTCTTTCCGAACCTAATAGAACGCGACGAGTTTGCATAAACAACCTTCCGAGGACTCTCGCCGTGTTCTTGGAAGGAGCTCGAGGGTCGGCACCACGGTTTGGGCCGACGTGCACCTCTATTTGAGACGGAGGATGCGATGCAACAAGTTCGTAGATCGCCGTTGTCCAAGCTTGGGACAGATTCACAAGTGCGCAAAGACAGTTCAGGAGGGCGACGGAGGTTGTCGTATACAAATACAAGGTCGGAGGATCGTTGTGTGCAGTGGCCCTGAGCAGGAAAGGGTTGTTGATTAGATATTATACACAGATGCGATAAATTAAACTGTTGTCTTCGCCACGCCGTCAGCAATTAATACCAAGTCAAATGGTGACGTTCACATTTGTTTAAGGGAAGGCTTCCAATAGCGTACCTTGCTGTGGATCAACGAACGTGAATGCTGGAGTTGAGCCGCCAATTCGCCAAAATATTCGTCACGGAAGCCAATCAATACCAGATGTACGGCAGCGGCCGGCGGGTCCGGATATTGCGAGCGAATGTGCTGATGACCTTATTATACACTTCGATTGAGAGCAATTCATCATGCTATACAGTGTGGGTGAATTAGAGTGGGTGTTGCGCAAAGCTTGGGCGATGCCAGATTCGAGCCCAACTTCCGCCCAAACGATCAGAGCTTTGTTGCGCAGAGCCGGATGGCAAATAAATAGATGTTGCGCAAGGAGTGCGAGTAGATAATTACATCAGTATGGCGTGCACTGTCAAAGCAGGACGCGACGTCGACTGTACAAGACAAGGGCAGCTTGGTGTCGGCAGAAGCAATTGAGAAAAGCGAGAAAGTGGGAAGCTTGGTATTTTCCCACGATTTTGTGCACTGCTAAATCGTGTGTTCCGGCAACCTCAGGTAAGACGCAGGGAAAAGATCGAGAGACAGGGTAGCTGCAGGTATGATGAGCTGTGCGTAAAATGAGATGGGAGCTTCGCTGGTCATGCAGGAGTTGGTGCATGTTTAGTTACGTGTCAAGCAACCAGAGCTGGGTTTGACTCCCAGGCGCGCACCCTGGATTAAGCTTGCCAGCTCATCAAGGCCTAGCGGATCGACCAGAACGCATGGTTCTGGTGGAGCATGACCCTACATAACACGGAGCTGGGCCTTCCATCTGAGGCTTTTTGGTCTTGCTCCTAGCGGAGGAAGCGATAAAACTGAGGGTGAAAAGTGGACAGCTTCGGAGGCGGGAAAGACCAAGGCGCTAGCCAGCTGGCAGTTGTGGCGTCACTGCCGCTGCCCCTTGGTCTTTTTTCAGAAGCGAGATCACCAGAAGCGTGCAAGGCGTGGCCACTAGATGCTTTGATAGTGCAGCCTGCCCGGGGTGGATGCGTTGCCGAGACGGACGATTCCCACATGCAATTTCAAGGGACCCGAGCTGGGGCAAAAGAGTGAGTGACCCGTTGTGCCGACCTTGAAGAGTGACTGCTGTGACATGACGAAAGCCATGTTAGAGCCATATGCATGACGTTGTACGATAACCTTTAGCAAGCAAACGGCCTTCGGGGGAAAGGGTTGGCCTTCCTTTAACTGGATAGTGCCTGCAGTTATGGCGAAGGCTTCCCGAATTAAGGGTCTCCAATCACCGTCCAAAGGCTCTCCCCAGCCTTCTAAAGGACCAAGGGCGTGTTCCTGCATCGCGTCATCCTCGTCTTCCCTGCAACTCGTGGCTATGCGGTTTCTATCTGTTTTCATATCGAGGAATTTAAGATCATGCTTCAAATTGTGTCAGGATGGTCACCATTGCCATGGATCACTACCCATGTTCGCGCGAGAGGCCCGGGCAAAGTTAAAGTGAAACGGACTTGCTTCTTCCAATCCGAGATCTAAAAAGCGGTGAGCTCTCCGCTAGATGCAACGGAAATAGACTTGGGGCAACTCGACCTCTGTGCATATCATGTAAATGACAGAAAGGGTGGGTGGTGAAGATGATGATTACGGGCAACGTCTACTTCAGTCCAGGTGTATCCTACCTGAGGTGATTCCCAGGCCGTCATTCGCAATATTGCCCATGTTCTATTCAACAACATTCATAGCAAAATGCGAGACCAACTTCCAGAAGTGATACACCTATAAAACAGCCGTCCGGGAAATTTAGCCTGATTCTCCCCAGCACCTTCTCGTTGGCCCCCTGTGGCTGTCGTGTCCAAGAAAGTCACCCGTAGCCGTGGATGCAAGCATGATGATGTTCATAAAGGTGAAGCGTTCAAAGAGCGAAAAAGTATTGTCAGAAGGTGGTAGAGGGAGTGTAGCGTGTCTATTCATACACATCTGAAAACGCTCTGTGCAAGTATAGCAAAGACTGCTGCGTGATATATACACTATAATTGGTAGCGATTGATATATGAGTGCAATATATTTTCCCAACAATTTTGAAGGTGCAATGCTGCCTTCAGGTACAACATCTGAAGGTCACTTGTCACACAAGCGCACGCACAGTGCTACAGCACTAACTTCCCTGGTAAGAAAGCAAGCCAGAACCATAACGCCTGCCGATGCCATAGAGCCAAATTCCGATCCGCTTGTCCGAGCTCGGCGGATATACATGGTACAGTGGAGACTGATGATCCTTATGGGCCTCTTGGGTAGGAGATCGTTGAAGCATACGTCGCCGTGAAAGATGCAACTTCGAAAGCTAGCTTGTTGCATATTCGAACACCGCATTAATTTTCGCGCTGGAGCATTTGAAGAGCCCTGTGGCCCTTACGGCTGCGTGCGCACCTGTGTTGAGGAAACGAGGGTGGTGGCCATAGCGTGGCTAATGTAAAAGAGAATGGAGTTGAAGAAGCCAGGGTCAGAGCCAGGCCCGACTCCTCCCGAAGACGTTTTCGCAAGAAGAGGAGGAGGAGGAGGAGCACGACGGCCGTGACGATAGTGCTCCAGTAGTTTAGTGCGCAGGAATCCAGCAGATGCGGCGGGAAGCTCGGAGACAAGGGAAAGGAGCTACGAGTTGCCGTCATTGTGGATGCGGTGGGTCCTCTATAACAGCTGCTCTCATAAACGGTAGAGGGTTAGGTTGGATGGTGATACATTTAGTATGAAGGCGTGTCCCCGAGGCAATTTAGACGTCAGTCTTCGTTGCGTGAAAGCTGTGCGTCCTGCTTGCCAGATATTAACTGAGATACATTGAAGACATTCTGAGGTAATGGTAACAGTCCCTTGATGACGGCCAGATATGGCCCCCTCCTTTGACGCCGCGCTCGGTGACCCTGGATATTGGTATTGCCCCAGAAGAATGGAAAATAGACGCTGTGACGGAGTAACTATGGGTCAACGTACAATCTGTACAAGTGCCACCGATCCCATTACGATCTCTCCGGAGGTGGCCCGACAACAAGCGCATTCACAACATGCCCTTCCTTCCAGCCCTGTGCAGCAAGCGTTTCCTTCTCGTCTAGCATCTTGCCGAGGTAGGCAATGCGGATGCGCGAAGTTTTGGCAACCTAGGAGTTCGAATCAACGTCCACACTTGATGCTCCTGGGCGAAATGACTTACATCTGTTTCTGACTGAACCCTTCTGGCGAGCGCACCGACTGTCTGGCTCCTGCCCAAAACTATCACCACATCCGGGCCACCTCTGTCACTAAGCCGGCACTTCACTTTCACGGCATCTCTTTCACTTGCTTTTCCCTTTTCCTCTCTTCTCCGCTCGATCGCCTCACTGTCCTCTTCCTCCTTCCCAATGTTTTCAATTTGTCCCGACTCAAGAGCCTCGCTCTTCGCTTCACTCAGGCCCACCATTGTCTCCCCGTCAATGTTGCTGTTCCTATTGTACTGCCTTATCGTCTCATCGGGAATTACGTTGGTTGGATCTAGGATTATGGTCTCAGGAAGTCTGTACAAATTCCCAGCTTCATCATAGCACCCTTCTATTAGGTTCCCCGTTGGTGTGGTGACTGCAGCCGCTTCAAGAATGCCTTGCGCAGTCGCAAGCTCGCCTTCGCGTAACAGCTCCGACACATTTTTCAATGCCCCCCAAATTTCTGGCCGGCCTGTGACTCTTGTCTCGAAGAATTCGGAGCGTTCGCGTTCCAGTTCGGAGTGCGTCCAGGTCCGATCTACACTGCGCCATGGAGGCGGCAGCTGCAGCGGAACATTGTAATGCTCGTGCAGGGCAACAGGTCTGGCTGCAGAGGAATGCCTAGGAGTGGAGACGTTGGACCGAGAAGCAGTCCCTCGCGATGCAAGAGATGGAGGTTGTAGAGATCGAGGCTGCGCTGACGTCGGGGAAGCCACTACAGGCGAGGCAGAATTTATTGCTCGGGTAGACGAGGTAGCAGGACCAGAGTATGCCCGGCTCCCTTGCCCTGAGGCCGGGTGAGGACCATCTTCGTCGTCTGCAGGTCGGGAAGTACAGCTACCCTACAGAGAAAAGGCAGAGCGCGTCAGTACTCTTACAGATAGGGACGCAAAGGTCGTGAATCAGCCGATTTTACTCAAATCAGTCGCTGTTGCGAAGATCCTCTGGGGTAGTTCCAGAGAAAAGGGCTCACCATGGTTCATAATGTGAGATGCGCACCAGAAGCACCGATGAGTCGGAAGGGAATGACCCCTCAGATATTGCTTGGACAATGTAGACTCCAGTTGATTTCGGAACAAACGAGTGACAGAAAACCAACGTAGTCAGGATTTTCTCGTGAGGTAGAGCAAACGAGGAGTTCTAACTCCTTACTCGGTCATTCCCGATGAAAATGGTGATTAGTACGGTGCACACAGTGTATTCCGAGGAGGAGGAGTTAGGTGCCACTGCAATGACCAAAGGAAAAGCCAGCCTTGCGCAGGATCAAGGATTACTTCAGAGTGGAACAGCAGCATCGAAAGATCGCCTCTGTGGGGCGAATGATGAGACACACGCCTAATTCGATGAGACGGCCCGTAGACCTGGCCAAAACCAGGCCGCAAGAGTTGGAGCTAGCTAAGCTTTCTGGCCGCTCCGCATGGGCCAGCATCTTATTCCTAACTAACGCGACTTCTTGAGGCCCTTGTCCAGAACCACACGAGGCGATTCCACAACATGGCTTAGAATAGCATGCATACGTCGCAAAGAGTACGCGATCTACCTTTGCCTGTCGTCATAACATAGAGATAGTACTACTATCAACTAGAAATTTTCACATGAGAGCCCTCCACATTACGCTACTCATTCTCATCGTCACTACCAAAAATAGCTTTGAAGACCGCTTGCCCGGGTCTCTCCGCCTCTAGAGCGTCATTTCTTTCAGCATCCACCACGACTGGCACTTCCTCTTCGGCTTTCCCCGTGTTTGTGACTTGACTTTCCAGGCCTGCTCGATGACGAGGCCCTGATTCCAGCAGGAGTTGACGTTCCACAGGTTTCGCCACTGGAACAACGTCTGCATTCGGAGGCATCTGGAAACCGTAGGATTGGAAGCCGGGTGCTTTGGGCGCGCCGTGCTGGCTCGCATCATCTCCAGGCTCCGGCTGGACAATTGCAAGTGGCTTGACGTTGAAGCGCTTACAAAGTAGGCGAGTAGGGTAGAAATTCTGCACAGATCGTGTCATCGGTCCAAACATGCCAAGTTTTGCAGCAGCCTCAGCAGGATCCTCTGGTTTCGCGGCTGGTTTGGTCAGCAGAGAGTCTATCGAAGTCCCAGATCCCGTGTCTGGAGTACCCTGCGGTTGTTGCGAGGAAGAAGTAAACCTTGAAGCTATCAGGCCATTCACCGGCTTAAATACCTGAGCAGCTAGTGCAAACTCTTGCATCTCAATGATCCACTCATCCTTGGTCATGTTCTTTTCCCTCAAAGGCAAGCTCTCACGCGTGCCAGCTTGGGTTTCAAGATAAGCACGATATCTTGATCTCTTTGCCTCGTCTTCTGCGTAAGGCATCCAGCCACCAACTCCCCGAGCAAGAGCTTGCACGGCGACACTAGCATCAAGATGCGGGACAGAGTCCTGAAGATTTTTCGACTGTTCCTCTGCGGTTATCTCATAGCCCCGGGGAGCTTTCTCACCACCAGCGGGAGGCAAGTTACTTTTCCCAGACACGGCAACTATTCTGGCACGTGCTGACGGCGAAAGAAAATCAAAGACTGACTTTCCGGGTAATGTTTCTTCACCTAGCAATGCAGACCTTGAGTGAGCATTCAGAGTCGATGCTTTGGCGGCATCGGCTGCAGACACATATGCTGACTCAGTCCGGCCTTGTTGAGTCGTCTTCGAAGACTTCCAGTCTGCAGGTACTTCTGGTGGCTTGTACACGCCGTCTTGCAAAGAGATTGATGCCAAGTCATCGAGCTCGCTCGACAGGACAAATCCATCAAGGGGAAACCGTCCGTCGTGGCATTTTCGAAAGCCTGACACTGCTTTGGCATCCTTGGCTTTCGTGGACCTAAAGACCGGTTTTGCTGCCACTAGCGGATTCGCAGAACCTAGCGCGGACCTTTTCTTCTTTTCTGCCTTTTTACTGCCACCAAGAACTTTAGTGTACGAGATTTTGGGACCCATTTGGTACAGATCTTCGTCGTCCGACCCTGTGTCATTGAGGATGCCGACGCCAAAACCTCCCATCTTACTCTTCATGGGATTCCGTCTCAGTCCAGCCATTAGCCCCGTCTCCTCCTCGTCATCCGACTTTGCGAATGGCTCATTGTTGGCTTGGTCTCGTGACGAAGGAAGCCGAGCTTCTCCACTGTAGCCAAGGCCTTTATAGTCTGTTTTGCGGTTGAAAGATATCATCTGAGGATCATCCGGAGCAAATAGATGCGTTTCATCCGAGAGAGCTCCTCCATCATCAGCTCTTGCAGTTCTCCGTACTTTTGGACCAATGCCTTTCCCCTCCTTCCAGCCCATCTTCTTAAGTAGTTTCACACCCACGGTATCGTTTGTCACTCTGAATATGTCAATGACGCCGCCCGTGCGCATAGCATCTTCTTTAGTCGTCCCCAGCCCAGAGAAACCTTCTGAAGTCGAAATGACCTTGGCTTCCTCTGCTTCACGTAAATCTTCTTCATCCATAAAGTCCTCCGGTCGCTGTTGGGTAGCGCTCTTCGCATCTTTCATGCGGTTCTGCCTGGAGGAGACAAAGGTCGCTGGAGTCCACCCCTCTTTCGAGCCCACCGTGTTGTAATATCTACGGTAGCTATTTTAGTCATATTGTTCTTCGAATCTAAGTAGCGTGAGCTCACCCGGCGCTGAAGCCACCGGTGAAGGCGCCGTGCAGACGTTTCCTTCCCCGGTCATCAGTAACTTCTTGCTTCCATACTGGAACGTAGGAGCCGTCATCTCGAGCGTGGTCATCTCGAGGTGGTAAAGGTGTACCGTAGAACGCATATGGCGATTCTTGCTTTTGCAGGTCGACCTCGAAGGCAGTCCGCGACCTCTTGCCAGCCATTGCTGAAAGGTGCAACGGGGGTTAGTCTGGAATTGCCCAAAATCCAGTGGGATGATGATTTCACGTCTCTGCGGGCCGTCGCGCGTAAGTGACCGATTTAACTGTAATTAGGCCTAAATACGGCAGTTTAGGCGGGGCAACTTAGTGAGCTGCACCGCCACAACTATTAGCCGCTTGTCCTGATCCTCAAACCTCTTTAACCATGCTGAATTGTCAACGAGCCATCTAGTTTGCAATCCATCAAGCAATAGAAGATCAATTGTGGTATGTGTCATTAAGCATTGTCAATGTAGCGTGCCATAGGAAGAGGCGGGCTTTGAATTAGTAGTAAATGTAATCTTCGAAAATCCTCCCAGCCTCACTAATTAGGCCTCAGCCCGTCATCCCTAGCTTGTCATCTCAAAGGAATCGAGATCCTCCGATCTTGCTAAGCAACGAATACGAGTCACACCAGCCTCGAAGGCAAGGCGGCATTGCTCTGCTAGTATCCAAAAGCCTGAGTTGTCTCGTGTCATTCGGCTTGTGGAGTGTGAAGGCCAGGACGGGTAATTGCACCTCGTCCTAGCTAAAAACACTCGCGACTGTTTCCTCCCTCTGCGCTCCTACCTGAATGACGTGAGGGCCTCAGATTGGTAGCCGCACTTCTATTGGAAAAAGGTGCGACCCATAAGCATTCAAGATGTCTACGACGGCCTCATCTACATTGCCAACAGTCGTCCGTAGTCAGTCAACGCATGGTCAGGCCGGTTATTCCTCGTCATCGTCAGGGCAGCCTACCAGGACCCGATCAAATGCTACGAGACCTACCTCCTCTTCCCATCATTCTCATCGACCCTCCTCAAGGCCATACCCTCACGATACTCCTCCGACGGCCAATCAGGCGGTATTAGCTAATGTGGCACAAAGAGACTTTGAGACTACCAATGTCGCAAGGCCGTCTTCGCGACGCACCTCATCCCGAGACGGACAGTTTGATTATCGTTCAGACGCACCTCGATCTCAACAGCGCACTTCTTCACGACCAGGATCCTCCCGAAATAGTACAGATATGTCAGGTGCAGCTACGGTAGTTAATGGTGGATCTACTTCCGCACCGCAGCCAGCAACGTATACCGAAAGGCCATCGGCCCCAAGCCAACCATCTAGTGGGAGGAGGCGTACCTCTGTTACGACATCAACTGGGACATGGCTCTTGGGGAAAACCATTGGGCAGGGAAGCATGGGCAAGGTCAAGCTCGCGAAGAATCTAGAGACAGGAGAGCAGGTGAGATATTACACATGTGGTTCATCTGTCAACAGCGCACTCATTTGGCTGACGGACACATCAGGTCGCGATAAAGATCGTACCGAGGCAAACGGCGGATGAACATGGCAACATCAAGGACGAACGCGCCGACCGATCCAAAGAGATTCGAACTGCCAGAGAGGCGGCAATGGTATCGCTCTTGAACCATCCATTCATTTGTGGTATGCGCGATGTAGTGCGAACAAACTTTCACTGGTATATGCTGTTCGAATACGTCAACGGCGGACAGATGCTCGACTACATCATATCGCATGGACGATTGAAAGAGAAACAAGCGAGAAGGTTCGCCAGACAGATTGCCAGTGCTCTAGACTACTGCCATCGGAACAGCATCGTCCACAGAGACCTTAAAATCGAGAATATACTCATCAGTAAAACCGGGGACATCAAAATCATCGACTTTGGCCTCAGCAATCTCTTCTCTCCCCGGTCCTTGTTGAAGACCTTCTGTGGAAGCTTGTACTTTGCAGCACCGGAGCTCTTGCAGGCACGCCAATACACGGGCCCAGAGGTGGATGTCTGGAGTTTTGGTATCGTGCTGTACGTGCTGGTGTGCGGGAAGGTGCCATTCGATGACCAAAGCATGCCACAACTTCATGCGAAGATAAAGCGAGGCGTGGTGGATTATCCACAGTGGCTATCGGCTGGTAAGTCGAAAAATAAAATAAAAAATAAGCCATTATGGGCCAGACTGCTGACAGTGTCAACAGAGTGCAGGAGTATCATTTCGAGGATGCTGGTCGTTGATCCGAAAGAAAGGGCTACGTTACAAGAGATCATGAGCCATCCGTGGATGATCAAAGGATTCAACACTGTCCCCGAGAATTACTTACCTGTCCGAGAACCGTTGCAACTTCCATTGGACCCCGAGGTCGTCGAGAAGATGACTGGCTTTGATTTCGGGTCCACGTCTTATATAACTGAGCAGTTGACTCGGATACTCGAGTCAGATGACTATCAAAATGCTGTCAGAAGGAGCACAAGGGATGACAGCAGCACGGCAACAGGCAATGAAAGGAAGCGCGGAGTCTTTGACTTCTACAAGAGGCGCAATTCGGTGAGCCGTGAGGGCTTATCCGCTCCCTCGACCGAGGCGATAAGAGGCATGGATCCGATCAACGCGTATAGCCCGCTAATATCCATCTATTATCTAGCTCGTGAGAAGAGGGATCGAGAACGAAAGGAGGCAAATCCAGGTGCCTTTGCATTCACTTCACCCAGCGAGACCCCACTTAAGCTGCCCGGCCTGCCACAGCCGGAAGCTGCGCACACAAATCAACATGCGTACGAGCTACCAGGGGAAAAGGCAACAGGCGGCAGGACACGCCCTCGAGCAAGAACACACGGTGATGACGAGCTTGTTGAAGACATGCGGAAGTTAGACGTGACCGACAATAGAATGGGCCCGACTTCCTACAAGGCTACTCCACCGGCGATTGAGCAAACCCCGAAGAAAGAAGGCACAGCATTGGGTCTCCTGCGCCGCCTGAGCACAAGGCGTCCGCGAGAACGAGATCCCGATCGACCGCCTCTGCCAGCTCTGAACATTCAACCCCCGACTGATCTCGCCACAGCGCCACGTAAGTCCTTCTCCGTCCGCCGCTCACGTCGACGCGACCAATCGCCGCGGACACTACATCCTGGCGGAAGTCAGCCGCAGCATGAAGGGTTATTGAGCGCTCCTCCTGCCGCTAGTACGAGCTCGAGGGCGGGCAAATTTCTTGCCCGATCTACCAGTGTCAATTCTGCAGAATATCGTCCTCGTCGCCTGGCTAACAGAGGTGTTTCTGAGGCCATGGACTCCCCGAGATTGGCGCCTGAGCCACCTGCGACCAGTGGTTCTGATCACTCGAGCATCACTGGACTGAAAGCTCAGGGAGGGATCGATCTAAGTGATAAAGTTGCAGCAAATGCGTCCCCACTCTTAACCCCACGAACACCTACTTCTTCAAGGACGAAATCTTTAGGCCATGCAAGACGGGAGAGCATACAAGCCAGACGACAGAGAAGAGAAGAAGCGACAAGGGAGAGGGCAGCTAATGTCCCAGAGGAGACGGATGCCGACCTGCGCGACGAAGATAGTGCCGATGTTGGCGGCGTGCCTGACACGCCTGGGGCAGAATATTCGAAACCTGTCTACCTTAAAGGTTTGTTCTCGGTCTCGACTACGAGTAGCAAATCCGTGCAATTTATACGGCAAGACATCATCAGAGTTCTCACTCAGCTGGGCGTGGCGTATACTGAGATGAAAGGTGGCTTCAGCTGCAGACATGCCCCAAGCATCAATCTGGGTGCGGTAAGGGATCCTGTCAACCCGATAGACGAAGAAAAGAGCGGGAGAGTTGTCTCGGGCCACCAGCGAAGGATATCATTTGGAGCCTTCCGAAACAGGGAACGCGATGATACCAGAGACGAAAGACCTACCAGATACTCGTCGCGACGTGGGCCCCCCGACCGGAGCTTTGTGACCAATTCCGAGGGATCAGAGGAGTATTTCCAGAATGGCGGGAGAGAGGCCAACGATGGCGTCAGAGACATGGCCGCCACTACGACAAAAGTACAGTCTGATACAGGCGAAAACCTCATCCTGCGCTTCGAGATATCGGTTGTGAAGATCCCTCTCATCAGCCTGCACGGCATCCAATTCAAGAAGATCCAAGGAGGGATGAATCAGTACAAGCAGATGACTCAAAGAATCCTAGACTCTCTCAGACTTTGAGTATCACCCATGACAAGAGAGGGAGACGGATAAGTTTCATGGAACTGACGAGGGTAGACGAGGTCACCCTTGAACAAGCTAAAAAAAAAAAGGGGGACGGCCACCCTGATGGCCAGCTGGAATGGTGGAATGTTCACAAGTTTGTCTACCTTGACTTCCGGTTTCTGTCTGCGGCGTGTGCATTGGGCGTTTGTTGTACTGCAACCATAGCTAGCGGGCTCGGATGGAGGCGCGAGGCCGCTCTGCTCGTTGGGACAGGGGTGGTAACAGTGGCTTTTGACAAGTATGTTCAACTCCTCCGCTATGGCAACAATGACAAGGCTTGAAGGGAGCAGTACGCTGGGTACGCAACATATGACAGGTGCACTTTTTGATTTGCATAGGCATAAAGTACACATATTTGAAACCCACAAATAATAAGGGGGTTCCAGACCCGACTTTAGCGCTTTCCCCGTTTTGTAAACCAGGCCAGATGTAGCTTCCAGTTAATTCTGTCGCCGATGCAGATGTGGATGCCACGCGTAAGGAAGCTTCACGCCCCATGGAGTCAGAAGTGAAATGCTGAGCAAACAATGTTTCTCATAGACAAGCTAGAGGATGGGGCGTGAATGGTCTAAACTGTGGAGGAAACTTCGCGCTTTCCGGAAACTCTTTTTAGGTTCCCGCTTTCTGAGGGAAGATCCACTTGGGAAGAGGGATTGCTTTGCGCTAAACTGAACTTCTGCTTTGACGACTTCCCAGCTGCACAAGACGCTTGCCGGTCCTCTTCCAAATCTTCTTGCCCTGTCACATCTAACCTTCTCCCTTCCTTCACCTTCATCAAAATCTGAATCGTAGTTCAGACCTCGTGAGAAGAGTGGGCGCTGGGGAGCGCCGTTGGTCTCTTTCTTTTGTCCTAGCCTCAGACCCTGCCGCAGCCTCGACTCCGACTCCGAGGGTGCGTGACTGAGGACTGAGGCTGCCAACAGCAGAATCCCGTTGTGCGACAATGGCTTCCACCGCCAGCATCTCCTCTCCTGGCAGCGTTCCGCCTGCTAATTCACTTGGCTCTACCGCGCCTCAGAGCAACGGCGTCGGTAGATCGACCATGAAGTCAGCTTCCAGCGCTAAGACATCAGACGTAGCAAGGAAACAGACTGCGAGTCCTGGCGATGGGTCACAAAGGTAATGTGCGATGCAGACGGTGGTTTTCCAGGCCTCTTACTCTGCACTTCCAAGTTAAAGTCCCAACTGCTAACAGATCAAACGAACAGGCGTCCCAATTCCCAAAAGGCCTGGACTACGGGAGCAAATCCAATTACACAGAAGACCTCAGCACCACCACAACAAAACGGCAACGTCCTGCAAGCAAAACAGATAGCCACGGTGAAAACGCCACAGCAGAAAGATACTGCCACCCCAGACAGGCATGCCAATGATCGCCTTGTTTTCCTTCTTGCAGCAGCTATTGTAAGTCACCCAAATACCTTGCTGTATCTCATCGCTGACTGCTTTGTTAAGGGGACATCAGTCACGATTACGACGAAGTCAGGTGATGTATACGAAGGCATATTCTCATACTCAACGCCCGATTCGACCGAGACCAACATAACTCTAAGTATGGCCAAAAAAATACATTCTACAGGCGAAGCACAGACAAATGGGATCACAGACCACGAATCGCCCTTGACCGACTCGGGTTCTGACTTTGCCATGATTTTCAATCTTCGAGATGTCGCAGATGTTGATATCCCTGAGCTTAGCATCCCAACCGCTGGCAAGAGTCAAAATGGTAAGCGGGATTCAACATATTCTGATCCATTTCAACGTCCCCCCCCCTCCCCCCCCAAAAATCTTGGCTCTCGCGTATTTTGCCGAAGTCAGACCTCTCTCAGCTCGTTCATGGCCATGCCTCAGCCATCTCTATCCGACCGCTTTCTAATGCATATTTTAGGAACAAACTCGGCCTTCCGAACAGACGCAGACATTTCAGCAAGTGTTAACTGCGGCGAGAAGGTCCTGCAGCCCTGGGTCCCGGAAGCTGGCGCTGACGTCGACCTGTCCCTTGAGTCTAGTGGTCGAGCTGATTGGGACCAATTTGAAACCAACAATAGACTATTTGGAGCAAGTAGTACCTACGATGAGAACCTGTACACAACCCAGATCGACCGGTCAGCCCCTTCGTATTTGCGCAGAGAGGCGGACGCAGCTCGAATCGCTCGAGAAATCGAACGCACAAGTTCAACGAACGCTCACATGCGCGAGGAGAGAGGTCAGGCCATGGAAAATGATGGAGAGGATGAAGAGGATAAATACAGTGGCGTCCGTCGAGACGACTTGAATTTTCCGCCACTGGCATCTGGAGGACCAAACAAGTACACGCCTCCTGCTCGAAGAGCACCTACCGGGCAGCCTACTGTTGCAGGTGCTCCAGTGGATCCTGCAATCATCTCTGCACAAATCTCAAAGCCTGAAAGCCAATCAAGGCCAGCGACAAAACCCCAGACGAATGATGAAAATGCCACGAAAGCCACCATCGATGCTAGAAAAACAGACGTTCTCGAAACAATTGATGAAGCACATCAAAATGGTACGGTTAAAGAGCAGACGACCACTGCGGAGCCACTCGCGGTGGAAAGTGCAACAGAGAACTCAAACAAGGTGCGATCTATCAACACGTCCGTTTCTCCTCAACGCAGAGGGCCATCCGACGCTCCTACAGAGGGCATAGAAGGCAAAGTGCTTTCTGCCTTCCATCAATTCAAGGACAATGAAAAGCTGAAGTACGAAGAAGTTCGACGGCTGAAAGCTAAAACAGAAAGAACACATAAGCTAAACGACCTCATGAGGTTTTCCAAGACCTTCAAGCTCAAGACCCCCGTGCCGAGTGACCTTGTGGGCATCCTTACCAAGGACCCTGCAAAACAAGAGCAAATGAAAGCACAGAAAGATACCGAAGAACGTGGATCTGTGGCAGCGAGCCCTGCATCGCTTTCTAGCTCCGGTGGCGAAGTAAAGACTCCCCTTAGACCCTCTGGAGCTGGCAAGTTCGATCCACCAACTATTCCTCCCCTTACTGATCGCCAAACTTTCGGTCGTGGTCGTCAAAATTATCCCTCGTATACAGCCAGGAACGAGCGACCGGCACAGCCACAGGCCATGTACGGACGTGGCACTCCTGGTCTCCTTACACATCGCACCGCTGGACCTCAGCAAGATCGCAAATCGATCTTACCGCCCAATATCCCAACACCAATTCCAATCCTCGACGCCCGACCTCCGCCGCAAGGTCCTGCGGCTGATCAATCAGCTCTGACAAGTCCTCAGCGCTCGACTGTGCACACACCTACGTCGGCCGTCTCCCTCAAATTCAACGTCAAGGCCTCCGAATTCAAGCCTAATGCAGCTGCTCCAGCTTTCAATCCTGCCGGTGCCTCTAATACACCTTCTAGCCCCAGATCTAGGGAGAGGACTCGATCAGTGTCTCGGGCGCCTAGTCCGTCCGAATTCTTTGGGCCCCGGAAGCCAAGACCAGCGGTAGATCAACCTTCGATCCGCGAAATCCTCAACCCGATCAAGAGAATGAAGCGAGAAACTGAGCAGCAGAAAGAGCAAACCAAGAAAGACTTCTCAACCAACGGAGGCATCCCGAACGCATTCCAAACAGGTCCCGTTTGGGAGACGAAAGAGGAAAACCAGGAGAAGACCTACCTCGAAGCCTTCGAGAAGCTCAACGTATCGACTGCATCGCCAGCTCGATCTGGTCGTTCAATGTCATCTCAGCACATCCCATATCATCACCAAGTGCCTGTGCAACTGCAGAACGGTCTACCAAGCACGACTCAGGCCCCAGTACATCATCATGGACCGCCGCACACACACCCACAACATCACCCGGGACACCTAGATGATTCCCACCACCGCATGCACCTCTCGACCAGCTCTCCACAAGTCTATCCGTCGCCGCGGCTGCCGTCCGGCCAAATGGTGTATCCTTCGCCAATGGGTCATCCAGCCCAGCTGGCGTACGGTCAACCTGTTGCCCAATATTTCACGGCGCAGGGTGGGCCCCAGCCTATGCAAGTGCGACAATATCCTGGCACGCCTCAGTTTATGCATTCTCAACCAGGACAGTTGGCCGCACCCATGATGGTCCAGCAGCAATCAAGCGGACCTTATTTGGTGCCTCAGCAATACACCCCACAAATGCAGATGTACTCTCCAAGCCCTGCCCATGTCTATCCTCAACACGTTGCGCAGCAGCCACATAGCGGATATCCAAGTCCTGGTCGGGGCGCACCCATGATGATGCATCAAGGCTCTCAGCAGGGTCACCATCCAGGACAGCCACTCATATATCCAGTTCCAGGCCAACCTGGACAGATGGGATACCCGCAGCAAGCAGGGCACATGATGAGAGGTGCTTATACCGCTCAGCCAGGTCCCTATGGCTCCAGCCCACACCAGACACATCATTTTCCGTCACAGCCTCAGCGTATGTCAAGCGCTGGATACGGCCAGATGCCTCAGAAGATGATGCCCCAGCAGATGCAGCCTGGTATGGCAGTGCCGCCAAATGCACCACACCAGCCAGCAGCCTATCCTGCTGAGGGTCTCGACGAAGTGAAGTGAAGACCGACTTTTACCTTTCAATAGTTATCTCAAGCGATCTTATCGTCGCTATCATCAACTTGGTGGGGTCGCTCAATATCATTTCGCTACAAGTTGTTCGGCGAGTTGAACAAGTGTCTGCTTGGATCCTTATTACTGGTTCTATCTAGCGAGCTGTCAAAGCCACCTTTATTCTTGTAATACAACTTTTGGTTTTCGGTTGTCATCTTTGCCAAAAACAACGACGACTGAGGTTGCTTACAGGTACCCAGAGAGAACAGGTATGTGTCTGTACTTGAATTTAGACAAGACGCAAAGTCTCACGCAAGGCTAGGGAATTTGTGATCAGGATCGGGCATCTGGGTTGTGGTCACCAAACGCGTACTTCACCAACTCCGCCGTCATACGAACCCATCTCAGAGAAGGATGCCGTGTTCAGGGCTGGACAGGGAACTCAAAGGTGGATAGGCTGGTTGATGTTGGACGAAGTCTTGCAGAATAGATTGTCAGCCAGACGCAGCCGCAAGATGGATTCTCGCTCTTGCGGAGACGAGGCTTATGGGAGGTAGCAGTCATTTTCATGAATATGTGGGAAAGGGTAGAAGATGGGCAAGACTGCAGCCGTGAATGTCGGAAAGGGCAGACGGTGCAGAGAGCTATCTAGCCGGGCCTGCTGCCACCACTCGCTAGTAGGAGAGTGTCGACCGTATTACTGCTAGCACGTCGACTCCCCACAACAAGCTGTAGATTGACTTTTACCAAGTGATGGCGGGAGCAGCAAAAGACATCTATCAACTTTGCTGCTGAGATGTCTAGATCTTATTCTTGTGACTATCGCTAATAAGATTGCAATCGAAGCATTTTTTGGTGACGACATTTTTGAGGCTTCGTATTGTAATTCGGGTAAATCTCGTACCCCGGGACCCAGGGCCCGCGCGGTACCTGGCACTTGTACCGTACCTGCTGACTGCAACAAGTAAAGGCAAGCCCAATTTCGCCGCATGTCTTACGTCTCCGCTTCGCATCCCATTCCATCCCCTTCCGCAGCATGTATCTGATAGAAGGAGAACATGGCGACGGAGTGTAACGTGGACAACGACCCGTTCGCGGACCCGCAAAACGACGATCACCACTCATTGGCCACCGACTCAACACTCAACGTCGGCCGAAACGCGAGTCTGACGTTGGGAACGGACTCCCTGGTCGTGCTTGGTATGTAGCCTCTATCCTGCGAGATCGAATCGTGCTAACTAGTTGCAATTAGATGAAGGACTACGGGAAACGTCGCGCATCCACTGCTGCGGCCTGGCGCCTCTAAGTTCGTCTTTCTCTTCCAGATGCATTCGCCTTATCCAGGGCCTCCCCCGTATCCGAGCAACACTCACTCACCTCTTCTCTCCACAGAATCCAAAACCATCCGCTCCATCCCCTTCTTCAACATCCTTTGGGCGTCCCTCTCCAAAGTTGACCTAACAATCCATTATGCGAAACCTACATCCAAGACCTCCGTCTGCGTCGCCCACATAAACTACACTCTCGACCCCTCCTCCAGCTCCTCCACCGCCTTTGCCGCGTCCTGGGTGGCCCGCCTCCTCGAGCGTGCCTACGGTGAGTCGCAGCGCAACAAGCGCATCAAGGTTCTCATCAATCCGTACGGCGGCGCCGGCAAAGCCGCGAAATGGTACACGAGGGATATAGAACCCATTTTTGCCGCAGCGCAGTGCGAGGTCGATGTCGAACGGACGGCGTATATGGGCCATGCGGTCGAGATTGCAGAGAAGATTGACGAGAGTCGGTATGATGTGATTGCCAGCTGTAGTGGAGATGGGCTACCGCACGAAGTGTTCAATGGGCTGGCGAGGAAGCCGAATGCGAGCGAGGCATTGCGGAAGGTGGCGGTGGTGCAGCTGCCTTGCGGGACGGGGAATGCGATGAGTTGGAATTTAAACGGGACCGGAAGTTGCAGCATGGCCGCGCTGTGCATCGTTAAGGGGTTGAGGACCCCGTTGGATCTGGCGAGTGTTACGCAGGGGGAGAAGAGAACGATATCATTTCTCAGCCAGTCTGTTGGGATTGTTGCTGAGTCGGACCTGGGCACGGACAATGTGCGGTGGATGGGCTCTGCCAGATTTACTTACGGCTTCTTCGTAAGATTGTTGGGGAAGACAGTGTATCCGTGTGAGATCGCCATCAAGACGGAGGTCGCGGACAAGGCTGGCTGCAAGGCGCATTACAAGGCCGAGATTGCAAAGGGCCGGCATCTGGTGGACTCCGCGAGCGAAGCTACGAGTACAGATGACTTGGAATCTCCAGAGCTACGCGGACGCGGTCTACCAAAGCTGAAGTACGGAACAGTCACTTCTCCACTGCCTTCCTCGTCGTCTGGCTGGACCCCCCTCACCGCATACCCGACACTGGGCAACTTCTACTGCGGCAATATGACGATCATGGCTGAAGCGGCGCCGTTCTTTCCTGGAGCACTCCCCGCCGATGGCCTTCTGGATCTCGTCACCATTGATGGGCTTATTGGCCGCGTCAAATCTATCAGCAGCCTCCTAGCGGTGGAGAAGGGTACTTTCTTCGATATGGACCATGTCAATGTGCGGAAGATTAGCGCGTATCGAATAGTGCCAAAGTTCGGGCGTTGGGCGGAAGGCAAGACTGCAGGAACTCCAACGTCGCGTGTAGGGAGGGTCTTGAAGACCATTGGCATCTCTGGCGGGAGTAGTGGGAACAGAGACGGTGGCTACATCAGCATTGACGGCGAGAAGATCCCATTCGAGCCATTCCAGGTCGAGGTCCACAAGGGGCTGGGCACAACGCTGAGCCGCAGCGGGTTCATGTACGAGAGTCCGGGCCCGGCCGGGTGGGAGGATGCTGGCGCAAGGCCTGCGGACTGAAGGGTAGTTGATGAGGAAGGTATGGGGATGTTAGAGCCGCGGGGGGAGTGGTTGAGTTGTTTTTGTTTCCTGAGCGACTTAGCATTGATACCAGGATGGGGTTATTTGCTTTTTAGAAACCGTTTAGATTTGAAAAGTACAATATCCAACAACCCGAACCCTTTTCCAACCTGCAACTCGACTGCCACCGATTCCCAGCCAGCGAAGAGACTGCATTAAATGAGTCTTTGCACATTTACTTCGGGCCCTCACATAACATGTACGGAGAATTCTCTCCTTGCCCTACCTGAGAAAAGAAACTGGATCCTAAGCAAGGCAAGGACGGAAAGGCGGGGGCTGGACTTTTCAAAGAGGTTGTCTCAGATATCGCGCGTATTGGGGAGAAGTTGACCAAATTCCGGCTTCGAGCCAATTGCTTGTAAGATTGGATTCTCCACCTAACGACGGAGTTGAGTTCTTGTACCCACTATGCCCCGTCACAGCTTTTCAACCGGTATTCTTGTTTTTGTAATCTACGTCGCGGTGCGCTGCCTCTTTGCACGAATAAGTAACCTGCTGCCTCCCCTTCGTCCTCTGCACACCGCGTTGTCTTCCCCAGCACACTCTCACGCATTTTATAACGCCGGCCTCAATCGACGCCCCGGCCACCACCCTCCTGGCTGCACGTCCTCGTCCCCCGCAAGGCGGTGTGACGTCCCTCGTGTCTCACCCTCTCGCGCCCCGTCTCTCTCATCCCTTCCTTGACACCGACCTCGACGTGCTGCCGCACTGCCCTCCAATCTCTGATTCGTCCGACACTTCGATGCGACCTTCCCGACCTTCCTGACCTTCCTCGACCTACCGCCTAGCCAGCTGACGGCGCGACAACTGACTGCCTGTCCTTTCTCCACCAGAGCAACTTCTAGATCTCACTCGCCCTCGCTTCGTTTCGCCTGGCTTCGCCCACGATCTACACCAGTCACTACTAATCTCTCCTCCTCTCCAGACGTCTCGAGCTGACGTTTCGGCATGTCGATACCACGATTCACTGCCTCCCCGCCTCACTGTCTCATTTACCCCTCGTCTGCGCGCTCGGCCATGCAATGTCATCAGAAACACTGAATGGGCACAGGCAGGCTGGGGGATGGGATGTGCGACGGGCCTAACTAGAAAAATGCCGCATCATCAGACAGTACCACGTACATGATTACACGATAACGGGCAGTCGATGTACCGACACAATTCCCTACCTCACTGCCTTAATATTACCTCCCTTATGATCCCTCGCCGATCCGACGTCCCCGGTGGCCCCTTATGACGGAAACGGACCGATTGTGATTATGCGAGTGCGACGAGGCTAATGAGAAAAATGCCGCGTCGTCAGGCCGTGCCGTGTGCGCGAGCCGTAAGGGCTTACTAGAGCAGGCGAAAAAAGTGACGACTGGAGTACGCAGCCATAAGCAAGAGAAAGAAAGGAGGGCTAATTATAGGTATTTCAGACCTCTGCGGCGCGTTCGAAAGGAGAGCCATGTACGGATTAAGAATCCCAAGCACTTACCACTTTAATTCAACCCCATCTGAGTGAAAGGTGAAACGAGAGTGAATTCAATGCTGGGCGATTCGAAACAAACGGCCGTTTTGTATCGAAAAAATGACATTCAAAACGCGTTTTTTATGATAAAAAGCCGAGTAAAAAACGTGCAGTGTAGAAATGTCGACAAATGCTCTGGTGCACAGCAATCTACACCATTTCGTCCTGTGAGCCCTCAGTAAGGATGCCCAATCCTGGCAGTGCTTCTTTTGTATGGCCTGGCCTAACAAATGTAGCGTCTTCTTCCTCATCCAAGGCCGCCAAGCCCCGGAATAGCTATACGTCGCGTTTCGTATTTTATCGTAAAAAACGTACGCTATTTACCAAAAGGTTTTTTTTTTCAGCACTGAGAGTGATAGTGGACGAGGGGAAGGAGCCTTGTATAGAAGTTAAACTTCGGGAGGAAGTCGTGGGCATTGTATTTCGATCGGGATGATGATGGCTTGGCGGGGAAGATCCAAGGATGGAGGGATCAATTTCATTGCGATCGATGAGGATGTCGAACTCGGGGAACTCCTCTATACGCCGGGATTCCTTAATCTCTGGTAATAGCTCGCGCTTCATATTGTCGAATTCGGCGAGATTGCCGGGTCGCAAGTCGAACATCTTGCCCACGAGAGTCCAGTATTGGTTCTCGTACCCAATATCGATGTCATTTTTTGTCTCACCACAGAATTTCTTGACCATATCTTTCAGGCGACTATCCGGCTTGACGTCGTGCTCAAGCAGGAACTTGATCGTGTCTAGTCTCTGGGATGCTCTCCATTGGCTGAAAGTTCTCGCCTCATCGAACCACTCGATGGTCGAGTATTTTAGCGGCTTCCTGGAAACTCCACCAAGGGCGGCAGCTTCGAGGAGAGAAATGAGAATGGACTCTTTCGAGAAGTGCTTCGTCAGAATGCCTTTGTGCTTGGTGTGGAGAATATTCGGGTTCAGTTGGGTCTTGGCCTCTAAGTAGGGGAGGCAGCTCCAAGCTGCAGCGAGAGTCACAAGCTCGTTTTCAATCTTTCTGTTGCTACACTGCACTCTCGTCTTCTTGAAGATTGATTTGATGTCGACAGGCAAAAGTGAATCCGTCTCCATCTGAGAAAGAATCGTGACCATCTTCGCCTTGTTCTCCGACGTATTCTCAATTTTTCCAGAAAACTCCAAAATGCGGAACACAAGCTGCTTGCGGAGCTCCTGCCTCCTTGGGCTATCTTTACTTCTGTCTTCCAGAGTACGAAGGTGGCTGATCAGCACAGTGATGTGTGTCAGAATGGCCTGGAAGCCCGGCGGCTCCTGTGAGCGGATCGTGTTCCAGTTGCGTTCCATCCGGAGCCAGTCGAAGGCTGTGCGATGGAGGAAGTCAACCGTTCGGGGTTTCAAAGACTCGGGTGATTCAGAAACCTGCAGAATCCCCTTGGTATGGCCTGCAAGCAACCTTGTCATGAGCGGAGTAACATGGTGTTCCCTCTGTCGTTCTGGATAAGCAACCTCCTTCTCTGGGTTCTCACAATTGGATGCAAGCCAAAGAAAGATGGCCTCTATTTGACCGTTCCAGAGCCGCTTCCACTCCATGACCAGTTGGTACAGCTTGGACGCCATTTGTTGTTGCTTGGAGTCGATGGAGCTCTGGATTCTGTCATACAGCTTTTCCAGATCGGGTGGCAAGGCGTTGAAGGCTTCCCAGATTGCCGCGAGACGGGGGTTATCCCGCAATATGGGCAACAGCTGCTCCACTACCAGGACCACCCAGAGAAACACTCCTCCGGCTCTCTCACGGATGTCTTCCAACAGCTTTACTACGTTCTCGGGTTCAAGCCGTCGGAGATCCTGCAGCGCACGATTCCTCCCGAGGCGGCCCTCGATGTAGATGTCAATGTCAACCTTCGTGAGGTCTTCCATTTTCAAGGAAGGGCTGTCACAAAAACCGTCTTTAAAGATATTCTCTGGTCGGCTTGCCACGCAAAGCTTCGGATGATAATCACGGTGCAATTGCTTCAGGAAGGCCACCAGCTCCTCCTGATCGCCATCATACTCGTCGAGTCCATCGACAAATAGAGCAAGGCGTCCTTCATCTCGGACTTTGTCGGCGAACCGGAGAAGACACTCCCGCAACTCCGTCCAATCCCACTTCGGAGACTCCACGTTGATGCCGGCGAGATCGAAGAAGATGCGCCTCCTTGGAGCAACGACATTGCAGAGGTCCTGTCGTTGCGTGAGCAGTTGATAGAGCAGTGATCTCAAGAGGCCGACACGAGATCGCTGATCCTTTGAACCCGGGCCCCAGAAGTAGAAGGTGGCAACAATTGGTCTGTATCTCCCGGACCACATTTGAAGGTGACTCTGAAGTGAGGAATGAGTTGAGGTGAACTTCATCAGTGTGCTCTTGCCGGATGCTGGCTTGCCGGTAATCCAGAAAACATCGTTATTCTCTGATTGCAGCCATTGAACAAACTGCTCTGCCCGAACAGCCACTGGCTGGTTGCTGTTCTCGCCTCCGAAAAGCCACGAAAAAGTCTCTGGATAGGCTGTGGGAATCCTCTCACCGCGGTCGGTCATCCCTTCGAAGCTGAGACTCTTTAAGACTTTCTTAGCTATTTGGTTGGCAGTGGGCCTGGACGTGGGCTCTTTGGCGACAACCGACCCCTCCGGGGTGGGCGGTGGAGGAGGTGGTTCTAGGTATGGAAGACCAGAGTCGATTAGCCCGCTCGTAGCCCAAAGTGCATCGGCCATCCGCTCCTGTCCTTCCCAGTCTGGTAGAGAATGCCCCGACGAGATCTTCTCGAAGTCGTCAGGTAGTTTGTTCATAGTGGCTTCCATGCGGTGGACTGTCTCAACGAGGTAGCTAACACCTTCGCCGACGTGCTCCGTCTGCTCACGCGTCTTCTTGGCCTCATCCCTGTCTTTGCGTTAACCACGAGTCAGTCGGACTAAGAAAGCTTCACCTACCAAACACACATCAAGACATTCATCATCATCTGATTGCGGATCCGTTCGACTCTATGTGTCCATTCATCAATCTCATCCTCGGTCCAGACGCTGCGAATGGCCACGACAAGACTTGCTCCCTTTCGAGTCCATTTCTCCGAGGGGACTACGGTGAGCTTATCCAAGGACACCCTCAACTTGGTATTTGCGGCATTACACTCGTTCAGGAGGCGAGAAAGAGACTCAGTATGTTTGGGGTAATTGGACACCAACGCGCTGACATTATCGTGGGCTTTAGAAGCAATATCAAAGAGCTCTCTAGCAGCTTTGTCCAACTCGGCGACCTTTGCGGGCTGCCCTTTGACAGAACTTTTGATCTCAAAATAGCGAGAAACAAGCTTCGCACCGAAGTCGAGAAATCCGACAACGCTTGTGGCCACGACAAGGGCTGACAATGGGTCCATTGTCGACTTTGATGCTTTGCGAGGGAGACTACTAGATTTTAGGAACGTGCCGGAATTTGGGAAGAATTTCAGGCAAAGCGCCACAGCAAGTGGTTGGTATGAGACCTTATCTTCTCTAGTTTCTGCATAATGTAAATCTAAAGTGCCTCGCTTCCAATCACTCCATATCCATGATTTCTTCCGGGGTTTTGTCCGGGGTTGCCCTTTGAACCCGATCATTATGTTATCCCAAAAATGCACCTACCCCACCTCTACCCACCTTTCATGAGCTTGACGAGCCTGGTGTCGTCGTCTGGCAGAGTGAGCTCCGTTTTCAGAGCCTCCTATGATGCCAAAAACGATTACTCAGGCCCAAGCATGCTAGCATTTGTCTCAAGGAAACTGACCTGGCCATGTTTACAAGCAGCGGTGAAGAACTCGGAGCTTTGGACAGACGATGGCTTTATAGGCGCGGTATATATCGTCCTCACAGACGATTATCAAGTCAGAGTAATTAGACGTCTCTTGGAGGCTGGGAGTTTTCTCTAGTAAGACTCCCGCGGCTTTTCATGAATAATTGGGTCGATGACTCACGAGCTGATTGAAAAGAGAAGCGGGATGTATCGGGCGACACAATTCGACGGCTTATCAGAGGAGACGCAATTCGGGTGTAGCGTACGAGGGGTACGCACCCCCTTTGCCAATCATCGCAACGCCCCCCTTTGCGGGGGGTGCCCGAGGGACAGTTTGTGTCAACTTTGTGTTTAGCGCGAAATCTACGGAATTCAAAAATCTGAAAGGTTCTGAGATACACGCCTATGAGATGCACGCCCCCGCAAGGCGTGTATTCAGAGACGTGCATCTCATGAACGTGTATCTGTTTATGGGTGTGTCTCTTATAGGCGTGTATCTCATAAGCGTGCGTCTCATAACTCACGGGCGTGCGTCTCACAGGGTGTGTATCTCAGGCGTACATCCTTATAGGCGTGTATCCTCATAGACATGCATCCTCATGGGCGTGCATCTCACAGGATGTGCATCTCATAGGCGTGCATCCTCATGGATGTGCATCTCACAGAGCGTGTATCCCACAGGGTGTGCATCCCACAGGATGTATATCCTTATAGTCGTGCATCCTCATAGGCGTGTATCCTTATGGGCGTGCATCTCACAGAGTGTGCACTTCATAGGCGTGCATCCTCATGGAGGTGCATCTCACAGGGTGTGCATCTCATAGGCGTGGGCCAGGCGCTCGAGGAGGGTACTGCCTGATCCCTAGGTCGAGAAAAGCTACAAACAAGCCTCCGTCAAGATGGTCATCGTGCTACGGAGGACCACGTCCGCGCAGCTTTGGCAATACTGGATGGAAAAGGCAGTGACGCTCGCAAGCCGGGTATGAAGCGAAAAAGGGGGACACGAGTACCGGTTATACCAGGGCTAAATCATCTCTGGTGTATTGACGGTCACGATAAGTTCCGCAATTACAGCATCGAGATCTACGCTGCCATCGATGATTATTCACGTCGCATAATCTGGTTCTATTGCGGCAATAGTAATCGCCAGCGTAACCTTTCAATCTCCCTCACCAGGGCCAAAGACCGCAACACGTGACCAGACAGAAACTAGCAATTCGACCCTTCCTAGGAGCTTAGACACTCCTAGGACACTTTTAGGGTGTGCCCAGGACCGACTTAGCCTCTCCTAGGACCATTTGAGGCTCTTCCTGGGAGCTTTCAGCGCCCCAAGGACAGGTCAAACTCGTCCTGGGAAGGAGGCGCCGGCAATACCCGTTCTGTCCAATAGGACGTAACTCCCTGAGACCCAACCTATATCATGTGCTTGGTCTTGGCAAGGCCTGACCTTTTGGAAAGCTGCACAATTACACACTCAAGTGCCATTTCTAGGTGCCTCTGATACTTGTCCTGGCGCTCGATCTCGCTGGACATTTCTAGCAAATGGAAGTGAAGCGACGTCGTCGAATGGTACGAGGCTTTGGTACACCCTTCATACTTTTCTATATTAGGTCTGGCTCGGCCGTTTTTGCTTAGGTCACGTGGCTCGCCTTCGGCCTTTGGCAAGCACAGAAAAAATCCCAAGTAATGAAAGGCGATGCGTTTGACCCCGGAATGAGCACCACAGGAAAACTTTGAGGGCCCCTTTTGGTGATATTTCTGATTGGCTTGTGAATGCTGACGTTTCAGATTTTAGGCCCCTGATCGGCAACTCGTAGACCTGCTCCTACCTAGGCTTCCTAGGCACAACTCTATGCAATTTTGGTGCTACGATGCCTATCTTTTCCAGTGATGGGTAAATTCGTAGTTCGTGCGTAGGGGCTGCTTACTATCCCCTGACCACCCGGATGGGAGGGTGCCTTCCCGGGCAGCCGACCGCCTAAAGTTCACAAAGACCGCCTAGGGCAGGGGATAAGAACGTACAAAACTGCACTTTTTGAGTTGGGAAGTCTCTTCAGCGTGATAATTAGTATGAGATTCTGTAGTAAAGCCTCATAGCCTTGAGCCTGATCGTCCATTGCGTGGCGCTCTATCAAAAAACGATGGTGCTTTGACGGATTTGCGGCGAAAACGCTGTCGGTCTACGAGTTCCATACCTCCAGATATCTGGGACTCGTGGGCCGATTTTCTTATACAAATTTAGCGCATAGACTGGATTCTCTGTCTATGCAGTCTATGCTCGGTTACCGATCAGGTTCTACGTGGATCATAGACATCATAGGTATCGTAGGCGTCTACGGCACCTCTATGCAGATTTGCCGATCAGGCCCTTACCTGCTGCCTCCCACGACTACCTGCTGCTCCCACGACTACTCGCTGCCTCCCACGACTACCCGTTGCACCCAATGGCTACCCTGCTGGCTCCCACGACTACCTGCTGAGCCCCACGACTACCTACCACCTTCCCACGACTACCTACTACCTTCCCACGACTACCTGAGGGGAAGCACAGCGAGAAGGTGTGAGGGGCGAGGGTGGTGCAGGCGGTAAAAAATCTAGAGAGCTCGTTCTCGACGCTGACGGCAAAGGTCGCAAGCACAGAGCGCCAGACAAAGTATTCGTGGTAGACACAGAATGTGAGGGCGACCGGGGGCACGGCCTCTTATATAGGCCAGGCTCTTCGGTCAACGGCATCTCGCTGCCAGAAGTGCAGAAATGGAGGGGTGCCATTTTTGGACTGTAACTTGCAGTTTGGTGACAACCGGTATATGGAACGGGGAGGGGAGAGGTGTGGGGTGCCCGTTTTCGGGGCTGCGTGAAATCTGAGACGGGTAAAAAAAGGCCAAGCGCCAAAATAGACGGCACTCGATCACGTGCCCTACGCGGTGCAACGGGGGTCAAAAACGGCGTCAAAAGCGGCGGTTTTTGGCACGCATTGTCTCAAGATGTAGCATTGTGCTGGAAAGTACAAACACCAATTCCGAGCTAGACTCGCAGGAGTGGAACAAGGCCCGACGGCGTGGAGGCTTCGTATTCCTTGCAGCTTGTTGCAATTGCAACGATGAATGATAATGGTCTTTGCCGCAAAGCTTCTCGTTCAAAATCTGTCGCATTTTTAGTCAGACCTTCACGAAATGCACCATCGTGACCCTAGATGAATCCCATGATGCAATGAGCCCCTTTATGCTGCTCTTGAATTTGCAATGCAAGACCATCTAATCAACTTGTCCCAGCCTTCAGTCCTTTCAGCGAACCCAAGCTCAAAGCCAAGCCTTGTGAGCGACTTCGTATCCGTAAGAACCCAGTAATCGGCCCATTCTCGCCCTCCTTCTCGATACTCAAGTTTGCCAATGCATCCTCGCCTGTGGCAATGTCAGCGTTTCCGTTCACAAGTAGACCGCCCAACTTACCGAAAACACTCTTAGCATATAAATTCGCGCTCAAGAACTGACAGTCGCCTTTCAGGCCTGCATCTGGCGTTAAACAGCTCATATTGGTGCTCTTCATCAACTGCTCGAGGAATTCTCTCAACGTGCCTGCATTCTTCTTGTTAATGTTGACCTTGTTCTCCCACTCGAACTCGGTCCACATAGTACGGAATGCTGTTTCTGAGCACGTCGCAGGCTGGATGTAATCCATGATGTCGGCATGGACGTCGTTGAGAATGACAACGTGTGTATCGGTGCCCGATGGCGAGTCATAAACGACGTTGCCGAAAATGACGCCTAGATACATATGTAAGCAAATGAATATCCAGTCAAGTGTCTGTCGGATGCGGATACCTGTGTCTGTGCTGGAGACTTTGATAGTACTCTGCACGTTGAGAAAGTCGCGTGGTCCAAGATTCTGGGTCGTAGGTCGCTCGACAACTTTAAGGTCACCGAGAGTAGCAAATTCGACAGAAAGGTCTGGCTCACATGTTAGTCTTCAACAGTCGATCAGTCCCAGCGGTAACAGTTGATTACTGACTCTGTAGTGTCTCCGTGGTTTGGTTGACCAACAAAACGTCCAAAATGATATCGAATTGATGGACCTTGACATATGCTTCTGCATAGACGGGATCGCTGAAGCCAGTCAATTGGACGACGCGGGATAATTTCGATGTCAGATCTTCCGAGGACAAGTCACCACCCATCGCCTGATCCAGGTCAAGTTCTATTTCGTCAATGCCTTGCCCTTCGCTCTTCTTGGCCAATTGTCGTATCGAGAAGAGGTCGTCAACGCCAACAGCTGCCTTCTGCTTCTCGGAGACGGCTTTTTCAGCTCGCTTCTTCTCCTCAACCTGCACCATTGCTCTGAATGCGTGCCTGGTATCTTCAAGAAACGCCTGGGTCAGGGTTTTCCGCTCCGAGAACTCGGCTAAAACGTGGACGCTGCTCATAATACGATCCACGCTGTCCTCATCAATTGGGGCTTTCACAAATTGTGACTGGCCCACACGAATGATCGAAACTAAGATCAGCATTGCTTCGCTGCGAAGAGCATTCGTGACCTCCTGTTGGGCGCTTATCTCAGAGTATCTGGATGTCAGGCCTCGGTCAGCAATTGACTAGTCATGCGCTAGTAGAAGTGGCATGACACTTACCGCATCACAAACTTCACCAAGCTGGAGGCCAAGACCGTCGCGAGGAAATAATCGCCCTCGAGAATCACTGTTGTTACATGTCAGCATTGTATTGGATGCCGGTACGGCTTGTTTGTAGGAGTCGGAGTGCATCCAACATCATGAGACATTTCCATCATTCTGTTGCTATGTTTCTGGATCTTTATCGGGCTAGATGTCCATCCTAACATCTTATCACCCTCTCAAAGCGAAACTGCCCTCGGGCAACACTTACAAGTGGCGTAAGGGGAAAGGAAAGGAGGAAGGAAGGGAAAAGGGAGACCCACGCTGCCTCAAGGGCGGCTTTTGTGCTGCCTTTACAGTTTCGAGTTTCGCAGTGAGAGCACTTTCGGTCTGTGATCACAGTCAGAATAATTATTGTTCGGATCGACAGCCAGTAAGAATGTTGTGCTGCGGTATTACCTGATAAGTGCCATCCGCTGCCAGCCTTGTTTTTGTCGGCTTGCCGTGGCCTTGACCATTGACTTGCTGTTCTGGAGCTTCTTGCTCGTTCGCTTCCTCCAGAAGTCGATTTTCTGATTGGAGGATCGGAATCTCTCCAAGCCCGGCCCGGATCCTCGACCAGGCACTTTTGATCTCGTTCTCGGAGGAGCTGTATTCTGATACCTGTGTGGATTGTCAAAAGACTCTCCAAAAGAATGGTAAGAATGAAGCTTACCAGCCACAACACGCCCCTTTGGACCTTGCCCGACCTTACGTCGCTCAGAGTTGCCAATTTTTCCAGTATGGAGGGTCCTGTGAGGTAACAAGATTGTCAACACAATGTCTGGAGAAGTCCTGGCGTATATACGTACGGAGCTTGGGCAGTGTCTCGCACACCTCTTTCAAGAATCTGTTCGTCGCGTATAGTCAGCGATGATTATCCAGTACGTTACGATCAGGGGTAATGTCTCAAATCCCGCTATGGCTGTATCCTCTGATGGACCGTAGATAATCTGAGATACCGATCCGAGAGGTACGGCGTGACTTACGAGATGACTTCAACTGCGCCTGCATTGTTGTTATCGGCTATGAAGGTGATCAGAGTATCAACAACCCTACTCACACCGTACGTCAGTGATGATGATTAAAATGTGCGGATCAACGTAGGCATCGAAATAGGAACAAATGAGCTGCAATTTCACCGGAAACTGCAAGCCTGATCATAGATTATGCGGGAATGGGGAAACTCACCCTTCCGAGGCCGCAGGATATTGAATGGCGCATTGAGAGATTGTCCGAATGAGTAGCTGTCTATATTCGTCGGCTTTTTCTTGTGCAGAGTCGGTAGTTTTCTATAAGTTACGCTTGAGCCTGATCTCTGCAGAATCTCCAAGGTTGACTTACCTCCAGTTCTTTTCTGAGTAGGAGCAACACTTCGTCGATATTCTTGCTTGAGACCTGAAAGAAACATCAGGATGTACCGCGAGGGAAGACGGGGGAGCGGGCCGTTCTTACGAGCTCGAGAGCAATGCCTAACGCCTTCTTCCGAACATCCAGGTCTGGGCTTGCCAGTATCCGGAGTACTTCCATTGTGAGGCTGTCCTGGAGCCCGTGTTGCCGTCTCAGTGTCTCGACTTTGTCGAGAACGATCAGCTTTACCTGAGAAAGGTCAGCAAAGCAGTCATGGTGCCCCACAAGGGCCGGGATTTACGTTGTTGTCCGCCTCCTTATTGCAAATTTGAAGCAACTTCGTTGCAGCTGCGTTCTGGCAGCACGGACGAATTAGCAAGAGGCCTGAAAAAGGTTCTTAGTGCACTGGATTGAGCTCACCACTGCCACAGGATTACTAGTCAAAGCTGTGAGAGCCGTTGCCGCTTCATATACAACCGTGCTTGTTCCAGCTTCTAGCAAGTCGAAGATGAGCCTTAAGTACCGTGCTTCTACACATTCCGTATAATCAGTAATGTGGACTCAGACTTGTGGATTGATATAGACACCGGGATGGTCCCAAAGGTCCCTACAAAATTCTCAAAGAATGAAAAGCGGAGGATCCCAATAAAGGTCATAAACCTATGGGAATAGGATGGTAACTCACTATTGGCAGAATTTTCCACAGCGTCACGGCGGATGAATTCTATCTCCACCAATTGCAAGAGTTCGTCGACATTTGGAATACTATCGAAAGTATTGCTAAGATATGTCAAAGCTCTCTGGTGGCTGATTGTCATTAACGCAGCGAAGGCGTTTCTCTTGCATGTGGTATCACTTTCGCCGGCGAGGAAATTCTCAATCAATTCCGGTGCATCAGGGATGAGACTCTCGGCTGTAAAGTCTGATCAGCGGAGTGTGTGAATCAGCTGAGGGCGGAATACTCACAGTGTTGGAATATACTCATAACAGCGAAAATGGCGTTCTTTCTCACGTAGGCATGCTATTCGCCAGTTAGCGGTGAAGTCACATACGTTGATTTTCATTCTCAAATGGGGATAACAGCTGAATAGCAAGGGCTTTGGAAGGAGCATGAAAGAAAAGTATCTTGAAAATTCAGTATCACTGATTCTATGGGATACGTACTCTGTGGTCTAGACACTGGCGTGCAGAGCTGAGGCTGGAGTTCCTTTCGTCAGTACCAAGTCGTTTGAGGCGGCAATAGGTACCCTTACAGCGGTTCGAGTCTTAAGTCGCTTCCGTCAGTACAAATTCATTTGACATGCTAACAGGTAGACTTACAGCTCAGGTTCTCGGAGCTCATCACCAGGTTAGCTCTCTGCCCGCTGTCTCACATCTTGCTCGAGAACTGACCTTGCATAGGAAACGGAGTGTATTTCCTGGGAGTGACTTAGCTAGATCTCAACCTTTCTGGCAACCAACATACCTCGAATGAATTCATTGGCGTGAAGTAGATCGAAACTTGCAGTGTGAGCTTCAAACGCCTCTAAGTATCGGGCATGATGGCAGGTTACCGTATTCCATTGCTGACGGCGAGATGAGTTAGCATTCTAAGCTGGGAAGCGTTTCGGACAGCATTGGACGTACCAGACAAGAATCATCTCCTGCTTCAGCTTCCCGTTCGCGTCATGCTTAGGACAGATCTCGTAATACATATAGAGGAGCTTCTTCTGTGGGCACCAGGGGCGCGTTAAGAAAGTCCTGAACCCAAGAAGCTGAACGGGGTACGGTACCAGTGCTTTCGACTTGGACGGCATCACGAATCTTATGATGTGCATTCTTCAAAGGTCAGCTGTCACAGCGAACTGACGCAAGGCACGATCCCGTCTCACAGCAGACCCTCCATGCTTTGCCCGTTCAACATTAGCACAAGTATTCGCTTCATTGTCTCAACCTAGGATCGATCAGCACCCACAGTCAAGAGGTTTGGAGGTTCTGAATTCCTAACTTTCGTCTCATCGGTCCCGCGCTCCAGTTGGTTTTTAAGGTCTTGCAGCTACTCTGGCGTCAATCAAACAAGGAAGCTAGACGGGGCAGGCCCTTGCGCTCACCGAAGGTACATCGGCCGCATTGTCCTGGTGCACCAAACTGTATGCATTTTCCATGTAGGACGCCATAGCGCGGCGTGGAGTAGAGAGATTCCGAAAGGCAGAAAGATACTCGTCTGGGTGATCAGTTACGTCGAGAAGTATGACTGCACGAATATTTGTGTAAGCTGGTGGTTCGCTTCGGAAAGAGAAGGGGATAAGGGCTCACGGATCGCACAGGTGAAGCAAGAGTAAAGGCCACATCTAGGCAATCCAGTCGATCATAGATGGTCAGTTTGCAACAGGACAGTATTTAGTCCATAGAAAGGGTTCCCACTATTCTAGCATTTGAGCGTGACATCTTGCCTTCGCAGTAACAACATTTGTGTGAATTGGGCTTGGCGCACTGCGGAGGTCGATAGGTCGTCCCGCATGCGCGCATTTTATCAAGATTAAACACTCTTGCCTGGAACAATCGTCCTGTATAGATTAACCTCGACTGCAACCACCATGGCGAACGCCAATGAGCCCTTCTACGTGCGATACTAGTGGGTATTGCGATTCGCTCTAGACATACCTCGCTGACATACTCCGTTAAGCTCAGGACATTCGGGAAGATTTGGACATGAATTCCTTGGTGGGCAAGACAATACAATGCAGAGCAAGTCGCTGACCCTCTCAGAGTTCGACTTTCGAGTCGTCGGTGATGGCAGAAGCGCCACTGCACGCTATGCAAACAATTCTAATTATCGCAACGACTCCCTCATACGCAAAGAAAGTACGTCAGCTAACGCGACGTTCGAATTTCACCGTTGACTAGACTGCAGTGTGTGTCAGCTCACTTATGATCTCGGAGATCAAGAGAATCATCAAGGACAGTGAGATCATGAAAGAGGACGACTCAAAGTGGCCACAAAAGAACAAAGACGGCAGGCAAGAGCTGGAGATCAGATTAGGCAACGAGCACATTTCATTCGAGGTGAGCCACATTACGTCTCCGCAGCTTCTATACGCTTTGCTCACAGGGTGCGCATACAGACGGCGAAGATTGGTTCGCTCGTTGATGTCACCGAGTCCGCAGACCCAGAAGGTCTACGAGTCTTCTACTATCTGGTACAAGACCTTAAGGCACTCGTTTTTTCATTGATCTCCTTACATTTCAAGGTAAGACGGCCTAATATCACAGACCTATATGCAGTGCTAATTGCTGACCATTTGCAGATTAAGCCAATCTAAGATCTTAACCAGAGCTAAATGTGCATGCAAGTTGGCGTTCAGAGGAAGTGAATTTAATGGAGATACCCCAGATTCCGTACAGAATTGCCAGATGTAGAACTGAGTTCCGTTTGGAATATTACATTGCTTCTTCGCCACGGAGACTCTCTCTTTAGCGAGGTACGCACCCACTCCCTCTAGGAGACGTCTTGAAGTGCCTCTCCAATTAGTGGAAGGTCGTAAATTGTGTGATGGACTTTTTCGATGGAGCGCCCACATGATCAGCAAGGCCCAAGCGGCTCTCTTCCCCGCTTCAGCATCAATCAAAGAACGCAGTCCGGCTTCCTCCACACTATCCGTCTTTGCTTGCTGACGAGAGAACTTTTCAACCATTACTTCTGACGAGCCCATTTCCCGATCATATCGCTTCTTTTGTGTGATTTGCAATGTATTAATCAGCTTCACCCAATGCCGACACCAGAGTCAGAGTCGTCCTTGGCCGTGCCGGTACCTCCCATTGACCAGCCTTCAGGTGTCGCATGTCCACTTCCACTCACTCCACCCCCAGAACCAGAAGACTCTCGAAGTATACAGGATCGGCCCGTCCCATGGAGAAGTTTCACTGAAGATGGCAATGTGAACGATGCCGAGGAGGACAACACTGCAGGCGGGATGGCCATTGCGCAGGAAGAAAGCATGTACCGGCAGCTGGTTGACACCACGTCGCAATCAGAACCCGAGGTTTCAAGAACGCATATGCCAAAAGAGGCGGAAACGGAGAAGTCGTCTGTTCCACACGATTATCTTATCTTACGCAATGATGTACCCATAACGCCCGTCAAGGCCCTCTCCACCCCACAAACAGGCGAACCGGAACCTGAGCCCATGTTGCTGAGTCCGGAAAGTGACATCGATGTCTCTGTCGAAGCTTGCCGCTCTGTCCGTTGCCAGCATCCGGAGCATAATGCAGACCAGACAGATGAAGCCCGCTCGGAAACGTCAACTCACACTGCATCCCAACTCCTAACGCATGCTGAGTCACCTTCTTCCTACCCTCAAGGTACACAAACAACGACTGAAAATGCGTCAATCACACATCCTTCCTCCTCAACTCCACCTTGGGACTTTTCCAACGTCCGCCTAACACCCTATTACCCCTCTTCCCTTCTCCGCCCTGGGTCGCACTTCGCTGGTACTCAGCAGTCCGATCGTCAGATCTACAACGTCGACGTCAAGATTCTCACATTGTCTGTTCCTCAGTCGATAGTCACAGGCTATCTGCGCATTCAGGGTCTCACAGACGAGCACCAAATACTCACAACCTTCTTCACTGGCGAAATCATTGGCGGCCCGAATCAAAAATACACCTTCCAGACCAAACATCCGAGCTGGGGCGCCACCGACAAGACAGACCTCCAGCACTGGGCGCGCTTCCCTGCCTGGCGACCGCTCGCGAAAGACGCAAAGCGGGACATTAACTTTGCTTACCCCCCTTCGGTGAGTGGAGAGAACATTGACACCAACACCAGATCCGGACAAGGCTGGTGGCAAAGGGAGAACATATTCATGCGATGGAAGGAGTGGTTTTTGGTACCGGACCATCGTGTGACGAGTATACAGGGCGCAAGTTTTGAAGGATTCTACTATATTTGCTTTAATCAAGTTGAAGGAAGGATCAGTGGAATCTATTTCCATGCTAAGAGTGAGAAGTAAGTCTCCCCTTCCATCTCATATGACTATTGCTTTGCGAAATCTGCGTTGAGGCACTGCGGCAATGCTGATCCTCTCGCAAGCAGATATCAGCAACTCGAGCTCAAGCATGTCTTGGATAAGGGCGTTTGTGGAGGGATGGAGTTCAGGTAGGTCCGGGGGAAATGATGAACCGCTCATTGACTTCACGGTATACATGGCCATGTCATCACAAATTTGGGCGGGTCTACATCTCACGGCGTGATGGCCATTACCCACTTGAATATTCTACTCTCCTCTTATAGAATGAGTAACTTGTGTATTGTAGATAGCTACGAGACTAAGAATGAAGTCACCAGTCTGACAAGCTGATTACAAGGTGAGTCCTTGATTCACCTGCGTGCTATAAGAGTTGCAACAAGAGCATCGGTTCATGTTCATGATATTCCTTAACCCGCCCAAGGGGCCAGCGCTCATTCGCCACACGGTGCAACGTACCGTCCAATTCGAAAGCAAGATCAAGAAGACTAATTAGAGATTGGGAAGCGGGATCTGGCATAACCACCTGTCCGATCTCGCGGGACGTAAGCTTGTAGCCACTTCACATCCGCGAAAATGGCTGCAATCCTGTGGCAAAAGGGTACTGTAGTGCATTCATCAACGGCAAATCAGAAGCGACAAACTCTCACGAGGTCCACAATCGCCGCGTCCGGACAAAGGGGTCGATGACTACATGAAATGGAGACTTGAGGCAAGGACTACGAAACTACTCTTCTCATTCTACACGCTTCAGAACCCTTGAGAAAGGATAAGTAGATCTAGCAAGATCCTTGCACACGACGCGCCGAGAGTGTCAATCTCCTCACCCCATTCAAACTAGCTGCTTGTACACCTTTACACAAGAGGGGAACAAGAGGGCAACGCTCTGTCATTTGCTTGTCCTGTGCGGTATGTCAAAGACTGGCTATCCCAGAGGCTAAACCTTTCGCACTACTTCTAAGAGCTGGCGGAAAATTGCTAGAGGTTTTCTTGGATGTCAAGTCAGCGAAATCTTCGTCATCGACTCCATGCGTAACGTCTGGACCGGCTTCTAGGCACCACATAACGGCTTGAGTATACGCTGCTCCCATATTGAACTCAAGCTCGGCGAAGATGCTGCCTCGCCCGGTCTCGCCAAATAATCGTTGCTTCTCGCCAAACATGAAGTGATACTCGGCATCATCTTGGGCCTTCAAAGCTGACTCTACGCAGATTCTAGCTCGGCAGTCCTGAGCATTACCTGACTCATGTCGCAGCTACAAAAGCAAGATCGTCTGAAGCGGTGACTCGTCGCTATTAAGGGACATGGAGGTGCTCTTCTCACGACTGTCAAACGCGCTCCGCCCATTTCTCATGCGGGCTGCCCGCCAGTATCGGAACCCATCCTCTGGCGGTTTGGTCTTTGCGTAAAGCTAGTCTATGGCTAGTTCATCGGCAGATGTATCCGAATTGACTGTTGCGGCTCTCAACCTCGTCACAGTATCTTGAGAGTTCGAGCTTTCAAAAACATAGTGTTCGCGGACTACATCGGCGCAACTCCATTTGCTTAAGTTATAACCATAGTCCTCTGCTCAATCGCGAGATCTCGGAGATTTTGGAATGCCCCGATACCTCGTCGCCAAATGTCGGGTGAGTGAGTGTAGATTAGAACGCTCGCAGCGCTTCCTTTGCTTACCATCCCTAACGTCTTGATGTCGAGGCAAACCTAGTTGAGTGTGGACAAAAGTTTGTCCAGCTAATGGGAAGTTATCACTACTGCCGCAAAGGCAGCGGCTTTCGTATGACGAAGAATGGACCGTATCGGGCGGTCAGCGAGAATGGTGCCCGCTCCTCCAAGCTCGCTTGATCATCACCATGAACCAAGACACTCGGTCCAATGCTTCCACCTTGATCTGTTCAGCCGCGCTCCACGGACCTTGCCTCGTTGGTCTGGCTGACTTGAGCCACGCAATCTCAAAGGTCGGCTGATGAACCTCCCCCAATCCCTTCCCCTCCCCTGACAAACCCCCTCCTGCTCCTCTGGCGATAACAACGCCAGTAAATCTACTTCAAGGTCTTCCTACCGTAGGAAACAAGGAAGTCGACCCCATAGCGGCGAGGATATTTCTCGCCCGCACAGGGACTGCATTTCAGCATAGGATGTGAGTCCAGCATATGTAAAATCTGAACCCATCCCTGTCCAAATCCCTTACTGGATTCAAGTTCCTGTGCCATCCAGACAGTCCGTGGCAAATGTGCTGTCTTTGTGCAAAGCTCAGCTGCCAGGTGGCTTGCAGCGAAACCTTCACCCAAGTCAGCGCGATGAGGAGATCCCCCTCGCTGACGCCAGCAGGCGGACGAGGTTCCTGTAGAATTGCGATGTAAGGTCCTGAGAGGCGCAAGTATCATGGTCGTTGCAGGTCTGGCTCCAGAGCTTTCTTCAATCGCTCAAACATCCTCTCCGCCTCGTCCACCTGGCCGCGGCCCTGGTATAGTATACCCAGATTCTGGACGACCATCAGCGTTCTGGGATGGTCCGGCTCCAGTACCTTCTCGTATCCTTCCAGGGCGCGCCTCCACATCTTCTCCGCCTCGTCCACCTGGCCGCGGCCCTGGTAGAGTACACCCAGATTCTGAACAACCATCAGCGTTCTGGGATGGTCCGGCTCCAGTGCCTTCTCGTATCCTTCCAGGGC
>Ga0335072_10000547_pt1 | contig 71544 bp, 55 predicted proteins | sample Lox_Sample_21_FD_206725 | JGI IMG/M metagenome (GOLD analysis project Ga0335072, IMG submission 206725) | Soil microbial communities from Loxahatchee National Wildlife Refuge, Florida, United States - Lox_Sample_2.1 | ecosystem: Environmental > Terrestrial > Soil > Wetlands | place: USA...
TGAGCGGCGCATCGGCCACTGCCGGGACCTACACAAACACGACGACGGTAACGGTGGGCAACCAGCAGATCCTGAGCATCGCGGCGATCACGGTGAGTGCCGGGACGTCGAGCTTCAGCGGACTGACGGCCTCGCAGACGATCCCGTTTGGGACCGCATCGGTCACGCTGTCGGGTGTGGTGTCCGGCGCCGGGCCGGAGTATCCGGCAAGCGGCGAGACGGTATCGGTGACGATCGACAGCGTGACGCACACGACGACCACGGGGACGAACGGCGCATTCTCGCTCAGCTTCCCGACGGCGACGATCCCGGCATCAACCACCCCCTACACAATTACCTACAGCTACGCCGGCGACGCCAACCTCACCGCCGCATCCGATTCCAGCACCACCCTCACGGTCACGCAAGCTGCGGTCACTCTCCTCACAATCACCGTCACACCCGCTAACCCAACTCTGGCGATCAATACCACACAGACATTCCTCGCGATTGGCACCTACAGCGACGGAAGCACGCAGAACTTGACCAGCACAGTGATTTGGAGTTCTGACACAGCGACCGTGGCGACTATCTCCACATCCGGCCTTGCCACCGCTCTCGCCGCTGGAACTTCGACGATCTTTGCAACCTCGGGCAATGTCGCTGGCTCTACCGTGTTGACGGTAGTGGCGAGGCCTCCCTACGCCTACCTGGGCAGCGTCACCTCCGCCAATTGCTGCCTCGATGTGCTGAATACCTCCACCGGCCTTGTGGAGGCCACGATTCCCATCACCAATTTCAACGCGCCCTTCGGCATCACTCCGGATCAGAGCCGCGTTTATATAGCTGACAACATCAACAATCTTCTGAATGTGGTGGACACGACCACGAACACGCTGATGACCACGATCCCAATCGGCGTTGGACCCACTGCGGTCGCCATCACACCGAATGGTTTGTATGGATATGTGGCCGACTCGGGAGACAACAACATCCCCGTATTCAACGTCGCCACCAAGACCTTGGTGACCAACATTCCCGTAGGATTCCCGACGGAAGTCGTTACCGCCTCGCCCGATGGGGCATGGGTCTATGCCCCCAGCGGATTGAACAACACTTTTGCCGTGATCAACACCGCCACCAATACAGCTTCCAGTTTCACCGTTGGTGCGTCCACCAGCTGCGTCGCAGGGCCGACCTTCAATGCCTCCGGAACTCTGGCCTTTATCACCGAGCAAACCTCTTGCGCCACTTTCCCGCCGACCACAACTGGATTCCTTGATGTCGTCTCGGTGCCCAGCAACACTCTCGTCGCCGCCATCCCGGTTGGCATCGAGCCGCTCTGGTCGGCCATCACCCCGGATGGAGCCCATCTGTACGTTTCGAACACTTTCTCGAACACCGTTTCCGTGATCGACACCGCCACCAACGCAGTCGTCGCAACCGTGCCCGTCGGGACGCTACCGCAAACCCTCGCCATCACTCCCGACGGCAAATCAGTCTACGTTACGACGGGCGGTGGCGTGTCCGTCATCCAGACATCCACGAACACGGTCACCGCGACGATTCCGATCACAGTTCCCTTTGGCATCGTCATCGCGGCTCCCCCGGCGGCTTCAGCGGCGACGGTGCTTACGCTGATGCCTCCCAATCTGATCTTCGAATCGCAGGTGTCTGGAACGACAAGCGCGCCGCAAACCATCAACGTCACCAATCCCGGTACCGCTTCGGTGAGCCTCACCAGCGTCGCGCTCACCGGGCCGAATGTCGCTGACTTCACATTGGTCAACGAGTGCCCGGCGCCTCCTGCAACTTTGGGTTCCGGAGATACATGCGGCGTCCAGCTCAGTTTCAAGCCAACGGCGACCGGAGCTCGCACCGCGATCGTGAGCATCACCAGCAACAACGGCCTGGCCAGCATCACACAGAGCGCGCCTATCACCGGCAACGGCACGGGCGCCACTCCCACCACTTTCCGTAGCCTCACCCCATCCCAGTCGGTCACCGTGGGCACCTCTTCGATCAGCCTGACAGGCGTCATCGGCGACGGAACAACATTCCCAACTGCCGGAGAAACCGTTTCGATCACAATCGATGGCGTCACGCAATCCGCCACCGTCGGAACCTCGGGCGCGTTCAGCGCTACATTCGCAACTTCCACCATTCCCGCATCCGCGACGCCGTACACCATCACCTACAGCTACGACGGAGATGCGACCTTTGCTCCCGCTTCCGACTCGAGCACAAGCCTGACCGTGAATCCACTCGTGACTAATTACACGATCACTGTATCGGATCTGGGAACCGGCGTCGGGACGGTGACGGACAACACAGGCCAGATCAACTGCAGCGAGGCGAACGGCGTTGTGAGTGGGACCTGCACGGGAACCTACGCGGGCGGTGCGGCCGTCACGCTGACGGAAAGCGCCACGTCGCCCAGCACGTTCGGCGGCTGGGGCGCGGCCTGCGCTTCCTCCGGTACCGCCGCGACGTGCGGCTTGACCATCACCGCCAACACCTCGGCAAGCGCCGATTTCGTGCCCCCTCCCGTGTCGAAGAACCTGACCTTCCCTGCAGGAGTGAATCCTCCGCCGCAGCAGGCCGTCTTCAATTGCCCGTCAAATCCCAATCCCACCCCGGCGAATCCCTGCACCGACCCCGACGCCTACTCCGCGCAGCTCGCGCTCGCGCAAGTGAATAGCTCCTTCACCATCACCGTCACGGCCGTCGAAGTCCCGCCGTCGCAGTACGATGGGTTGTGCGAGACAGGGAACACGGTGGCCAACGACTTCGACTGCCGCTTCTCGACGTTCTTCAACTACGGCACCGATGCGAATGGCAATGCCATCGTGCCCTACTGCTACCCGTACGCGAATGGCAACTGCGTCCACTATGAAGTGTATTCGGGGACGCCGGGCAACGAGCCCGACCCGAGCCTCTACAGCGGGCCCGTGAATTGGCAGATTGCCTTCAACAACGACACGTTCGTGCCGCCGGCATCGCACTGGTCGGGCAGCCAGCCGCAGTTCTACGACGACCCGGACTACGCGCCAACGCCGACGTCGGCCGTGGGCAGCCTGTGCACGCAGCCGATGACGATCAACGGAGTGCCCCAGAGCTACTCGTGCCAGTTCGAATTCGACATCACGACGTTCGTGATGCCGGGGCAGCTGGTGGATACGCTGATCGGTGGGACGACGAAGCAGCTGAACGACGTGGTGATTGCCTTCCCGCCGGCGATCGGTGGGCAGCTGAACGTGACGACGACGCCGGATGCGGCAACGGCCAGCGCGGGGCAGGCGATCGGCTACACGATCGCGGTGACGAATGCAGGGCCTGGGTCGGAGACAGGCGTGACGCTGAACGATCCGCTGCCGGCGGGAGCGAGCTGGACGATCAGCCCGGCGTATGGCGGACCGGGAAGCTGCTCGATCACTGGCCAGGTGCTGAGCTGCATGCTGGGGACGCTCGGGAACGGGACGACGGCGAGCGTGCACGTGAGCGGCGCATCGGCCACTGCCGGGACCTACACAAACACGACGACGGTAACGGTGGGCAACCAGCAGATCCTGAGCATCGCGGCGATCACGGTGAGTGCCGGGACGTCGAGCTTCAGCGGACTGACAGCCTCGCAGACGATCCCGTTTGGAACCGCATCGGTCACGCTGTCGGGTGTGGTGTCCGGCGCCGGGCCGGAGTATCCGGCCAGCGGCGAGACGGTATCGGTGACGATCGACAGCGTGACGCACACGACGACCACGGGGACGAACGGCGCATTCTCGCTCAGCTTCCCGACGGCGACGATCCCGGCATCAACCACCCCCTACACGATCACCTACAGCTACGCCGGCGACGCCAACCTCACCGCCGCGTCGAACGCCTCGACCACGCTGACGGTGACCGCGGTTACGCCGACAATCGCGATCCAGCTTGCGGCGACAAGCCCGGTGGTGGTCTCGCAAAACCCGACCAGCTATAACGTGGCGCTCACACTCACGAACACCGGCAATACGGCGGCGAACGTCATCGTGACCGGTGGAACGCTCGGGGCCAGCTCCGCGCCAACGTATCCGGCGGGCAACTCGGTCACCGTGCCTGCGGGCGGCTCGGCAACCATTCAGATCGCTTTCCCGCTTTCCGCGGGCGCATCCGGAGCCAGCGTGCCGTTCAAAGCGAATGGAACGTATGCGGGCGGCCCACTCAGCGGAAACTGGAGTGTCACTGTAAGGAGCGTCAAACTGCCTTGATGAACTCTGAGGAGAGGCGGGTGCATCGGCTTCGCCGGAAGCGGCGAAGCGCTTGAAAGGCAATCGCACAATTTCATCGGTAAAGGGGAAACTGACATGAAACGAATCTTCTGCTTGCCGCTCGGTCTCGCCGTGCTTGCTCTCCTGGCATGGTCCACGCCGCTGCGGGCCGATTCACTCGACGTCACGCTCGACCAGCCCACGCTAACGGTGCCGGTGGGCACCACCGAGGTCACTTTTACAGGCACGATCTCGAATCCGTCCAGCACGGACACGGTCTACCTGAATGCCGATGGATCGACAACTTCGTCGACGCTCATCACGGTGGTCGACACGCCGTTCGTCGACCTCATCATCCCGCTGTCTCTCGATCCCAGCAGCGATAGTGGGGACATCACGCTGTTTAACGTCTTCCTCGATCCGAGCACCGGGCCGGGAACCTACACCGGCATCTATACGATCCAGGGCGGCGCCGACGGTGGCACGTTCACGGATTTCAGCGATCTCGTCGACATTGCATTCACGATCGATGTTACTTCAGCGGTTCCATCTCCCGAATCGGGGACGCTGCTGATGCTCTGCTGCGGATTGCTGGCAATCCTGGCCTTTTCATGCGCTCGGACCGGCGCAATTGAAAGCGACTGACCCGATCGCCTTTCTCAGCGGACTGCAGGGATTCGCTGCTGCGGAGGTGTGTGCCGGCCCGCAAAACTTGAAACTCGGCGTATCCCTGAACGGCCCATATTCTGATAGTCGGTTATAGAAGAGAGCGACTAACTGATTCCCAGTTGTATATAATCGCCGCACCATGCCTCGCCAAGAAACGCTCTACCAGGTCGCCGATCGCGTCGCGACCATCACGCTGAATCGCCCCGACAAACTGAACGCCTGGACGGCGATCATGGAGCAGGAGGTGCGTTCGGCGGTCGAAGAAGCCGAGCGCGACGACAACGTGCGCGTGATCGTGCTCACTGGCGCAGGGCGCGGGTTCTGCGCGGGCGCGGATATGTCGCTTCTCAGCAGCGTCGCGAACCGGGGCCTCGACGAGAGCGCCACGAAGGTCGCAATGAGCGCGAACGCGCTTCGTGAAGGCATTCGACCCGATTTCCAGAAGAAGTATTCGTATTTCCTCCAAATCGGAAAGCCGGTGATCGCGGCTTTGAACGGACCCGCCGTCGGGCTTGGGCTGGTGATCGCCCTGTATTGCGATCTCCGGTGGGCATCGGACAGCGCCCGGCTCAGCACGGCCTTCGCGCGCCGCGGCCTGGTGGCAGAGTACGGGATGGCGTGGATGTTGCCGCGTCTTGTGGGTGTCCCGAACGCGCTCGATCTTCTCTTCTCCGCGCGCACCATCGATGCGGCCGAGGCGCTGCGGATCGGATTGGTGAATCAGGTGTTCCTGCAAGATATCTTCCTGGAGAAAGTGCGCGAGAGCGCGCGAGAAATGGCGTCGACCGTGAGCCCGCGTTCCTTGCGCGTGATGAAGCGGCAAGTGTACGAAGCGATGTTCCAAGGCCTTTCGGAGGCTTTTGAACTCGCCGAGCGCGAGATGCTGGCGAGCCTAAAAAGTGAAGATTTCAAGGAAGGTGTCGCGCACTACCTCGAAAAGCGCGCGCCCTCTTTCACCGGCAGGTAAGACAATCCCGTGATATTCGAATTCAGCGACAAAGCAAAGGATCTAGAGGGCCGCCTGCGGGCGTTCATGGACGAGCACGTCTATCCGAAGGAGCAACGCTTCGAGGAGGAGATCGAGCGGAACCGGTGGCAGCCGACAAGAATCGTCGAGGAGCTCAAGGCCAAAGCTCGCGCCGCTGGACTCTGGAACTTGTTTCTGCCGGACGACGAGCACGGCGCAGGGCTGACGAACCTTGAGTATGCGCCGCTTTGCGAAGTCATGGGCCACAGCCAGATGGCGCCCGAGGTGTTCAACTGTTCGGCGCCCGACACGGGCAACATGGAGGTGCTCGCGCGCTACGGCACGCCCGAGCAAAAAGAACGGTGGCTCAAACCGCTGCTCGCCGGGGAAATCCGTTCGTGTTTCGCAATGACGGAACCCGGCGTCGCGTCATCGGATGCGACGAACATCGAAGCGAGCATCGTCCGAGACGGCAATGAGTACGTACTCAACGGGCGGAAATGGTGGACATCCGGCGCGGGCGATCCGCGCTGCAAGATCGCCATTTTCATGGGCAAGACAGATCCGTCGGCGGCGGCTCACAAGCAGCAGTCCATGATCTTGGTCCCTATGGACGCGCCCGGAGTGAAGATCGAGCGGTTACTGAGCGTGTTCGGCTACGACCATGCGCCTCACGGGCATGGCGATGTGATATTCGAGAATGTTCGCGTGCCGGCGTCGAATATGTTGCTCGGCGAGGGCCGGGGATTTGAAATCGCGCAGGGGCGCCTCGGCCCCGGGCGTATCCATCACTGCATGCGATGCATCGGCGTGGCCGAGCGGGCTCTGGAGATTATGTGCAAGCGGGTGCAATCGCGCGTCGCATTCGGCAAGCCGCTTGCCGAACAAGGAACCATCCGCGCCGACATCGCCGCGTCGCGCATGGAGATCGAGCAAGTTCGCTTGCTCACACGCAAAGCTGCGTACATGATGGATACCGTCGGCAATAAAGAGGCGCGCGGAGAAATCGCGATGATCAAGGTGGTTGCCCCGAGAGTGGCGCTGCAGGTGCTGGATCGAGCCATTCAGGCGCACGGCGGTGCGGGAGTCTCGCAGGATACGTTCCTCGCGGCCGCTTGGGCGGGCGCTCGCACGCTTCGACTGGCGGATGGGCCGGATGAGGTTCACATCGAGGCGATCGCCAAACAGGAGCTTCGGAAATGGGCTAAAGCTCCAGCGCAATCCGCGCCTCGTTGAGTTGTTCGGAAAGGCAACCTCAAATCGCGGGGTTCTGCGTGGAATATAGGGACGCGCGGAGGAGTGCCTGAACCACCTCGGGCATCGAAGCGAAGCGCGGGTCTTTCGTGAGGCCCTGATGGTAGCGGTAGTAAATCTGCTGGACGATCACCGCAAGCTTGAGCCGCGCGAATGCGAGATAAAAGGCCATATGCGAGACATCGCGACCCGTTTTTCGCGCGTAGCGCTCGACAAGCTGGGCGCGCGTCATACTGCCGGGATAGGTCGACGGGCACCAGCGAATTTTCTGCAAGTCCTCCGAATCCAGCGGATCGACCCAGTAGGCTAAAGACGTACCCAAATCGCTCAGCGGATCGCCGACGGTAGACATCTCCCAGTCCAGCACTCCGATGATTCTGGTGATATCGCTGGGATCGAGCACGATGTTGTCGTACTTGTAGTCATTGTGGACCAGTGTGGGCTCGCTCTCAGGAGGCATGTGATCCGCTAGCCAGGTGGAGATCGGCGCGACTTCGGGAATGTCGTGACTCTGCGAGCCGTAGTAGCGCGCGACCCATCCATGCACCTGCCGCTCCATATAGCCTCGCGGCTTGCCGAGATCGCTCAGGCCGCACGCTGCGTAGTCCAATGCGTGCAGCTCAACGAGATTGTCGACGAACGATTCACTGAGGCTGCGCGCCGTTTCAGCTGAAAACGGCAAGCCTGCGGGCGGATCCCTGCGGATGATGATCCCTCGGATTGGTTCCATTAGGTAAAACGGCGCGCCCAATATGGAGAGATCGTCGCAAAAGAGAAGCGCCTCCGGCGCCGCCGGGTATGCCGAGTGCAGTCTCGACAGGACCCGATACTCTCGCCCCATATCATGCGCGGTTTTCACCTTGCTGCCGAAAGGAGGCCGCCGCAACACGATCTCGCGGTCGCCGAGGTTCACCAGGTACGTCAAGTTGGAATGTCCGCTGGGATACTGCTCGACGCGAAGGGCACCCGTGCTTCCGGAAAAATGGCTTAGCAAAAATAGTTCGAGCCTCGCGACGTCGAGTTCCTCGCCGGCTCTCACCGCGGTAGGACGGTCTCGAAGGTCAGCCATTGGCGCCCGTGATTCCTTGAAACTCAGTCGGCCTTCTCAAACAAGGCCGCAGCACCCTGGCCGCCGCCGACGCACATCGTCACCACACCATAGCGCGCTTTCCGCCGCGCCATTTCATTGGCAAGCGTTCCGACCATTCTCGAGCCGGTCATTCCGTAGGGGTGGCCGATCGAAATCGACCCGCCGTTCACGTTGAGCTTCTCCGGGTCGATTCCCAGGCGGTCGCGGCAATAGATTACCTGGACGGCGAAAGCTTCGTTCAGTTCCCAAAGATCGATATCATCGGCACGCACGCCCGCGCGCTTCAGCAGCTTTGGAACGGCGAACACGGGACCAATGCCCATCTCGTCCGGATCGCATCCGGCAATCTGAAAGCCGCGGAAAATCAACTTATAAGGAATGCCGAGCCGGTCGGCGCGCTCGCGAGACATCAAAAGAGTGGCCGATGCGCCATCCGAAAGCTGGGAGGTGTTGCCAGCAGTCACCGTGCCATGGCCGCTCTCCGGATCGAAATAGGGCTTCAGAGCGAGCAAACCCTCGAGAGTCGTGTCCGGGCGGTTGCACTCGTCGCGATCTACACACACTTCTTCTTTCCCGACCGTCTCGCCGGTTTTCTTGTCGAGGATCGCGCGCATTACGCGGATCGGCGCGATCTCATCGTCGAAGAACCCCGCATTCTGGGCACGCGCCGTACGCTGCTGGCTAAGGAGAGCATATTCGTCCTGTGCCCGACGGCCGATCTTATATCGCTTGGCGACCACCTCGGCCGTGACCCCCATTACCATGTACAGCCCGGGCAGCTTTTCGAGCAGCTCGGGATGCGGGTAGGAGTCGCGCGGTGTGAGGCTGATGCTCTCGACTCCTCCGCCGATGGCCGCGTCCACGGCCTCGCTCACGATCTGATGCGCGGCCACGGCGATCGCCTGCAGGCCGGATGAACAGAAACGATTGATCGTCGTGCCGGCGACCGACGTCGGCAATCCAGCCAGCATCGCCGAAACGCGAGCCACGTTTTGCCCCTGCGGGCCGTGCGGCTGCGCGCAGCCCAGCACCACGTCTTCGATTTCGCTGGGATCAAGCTTGGGCGTCTTGCGCAGCACGTCTCGAATGCAGTGCGCTGCAAGTTCGTCGGGGCGCGTCATATTGAAGGAGCCGCGATACGATTTCGCGAGCGCCGTCCGCGAACTGGCCACCACCACCGCTTCTCTCATGTTCTCTCCGAGCGAATCGAATTCCACGCGTTACGCGGCGGCGCCGCCCGCCGCGTTGAAACCGGCAAAGGTCTTGCCCTGCGCGGCCAACCGCTTCAGCAGCGGAGCAGGCTCCCAGAGCGCGCCATGTTGCCGGTGAAATTCGCAAATGCGATCGTACACTTTCGCAAGGCCCACGGTGTCGGCAAACCACATCGGCCCGCCGCGATACGCCGGAAAGCCGTAGCCGTTGAGATAGATGATGTCGATGTCGACTGAGCGGAGCGCGTAGCCTTCTTCGAGAATGCGCGCGCCTTCGTTGACGAGCGCATAGACGCAGCGATCGACAATTTCGTTCGCCGAAATCTGCCGCTGCGGAATGCCTGCTTCCGCAGCCCACTTGCGCACGAGGGTCGCAACTTCCGGATCGGGAATCGCGCGGCGATTTTCGTCATATTTGTACCAGCCCGCGCCCGTTTTCTGCCCATGGCGTCCCATCTCGCACAAGCGATCCCCGGCCATCGCTTGCCGGATTCCCGGCTTTTCCAGATGGCGATACTCCTTGCGAATGCGCCAGCCCACGTCGAGCCCCGCCAGGTCGCCGACCGCCAGCGGCCCCATGGCCATGCCGAAGTCGACGAGCGCTTTGTCCACCGCCTCGACGCTTGCGCCCTCTTCGACCAGAAAGACCGACTCGCGCACGTATGGATGGAACATACGGTTGCCGACAAAACCACGGCAGTTGCCGACAAGCACTCCAACCTTTCCCAGCTTCCTTGAAAGCTGCATGCAGGTAGCGACCACTGGCTTGCTTGATTTTTTCCCTCGCACAATCTCGAGCAGGCGCATGACATTCGCCGGGCTGAAGAAATGAGTCCCGATCACGAATTCCGGCCGGGATGTGCTGGAGGCGATTTCATCGACATTCAGGGTGGAGGTGTTCGTGGCTAGAATCGTTCCGGGCTTGCACACGCGATCGAGCTCGGCAAAGACCTGCTTCTTCAGCGCCATGCCCTCGAACACGGCTTCGACCACCATGTCGGCCCTCTCGAACCCTTCATAAGCGAGCGTCGGCCGAATCAGGTTCAACCGCTCATCCAGGAACTGCTGCGTAAAGCGGCCGCGATTCACCGAGCCCGCGTAATTTGCTCGAATTTTGGCTAGGCCCCGGTCGAGCGCTTCTTGTCCCTCCTCCTTGAGCAGCACAGGAATGCCTGCATTGGCGAACACCATCGCGATGCCGCCGCCCATCGTGCCGGCGCCCACGACTGCGACGCTATTTACGGGGATGGTCGAAGTCTCTTTCGGCACGTCCGGAATCTTGGCCACCTCGCGCTCGCCGAAGAAAACGTGGATCAGCGCCTTCGACTGATCTGAATTCAAGCACTCGATAAACAATCGCTCTTCTTCGCGGCAACCCTCTTCAAAGGAGAGCTTTGTGGCGGCTTCCACTGCATCAATCGCCGCCAGCGGTGCCATCAATCCACGCTGCTTTTTCCGGACTGCTTCTCGCGCGGCAGCAAAGACCGGGACGTTCTGCTCCAGCGTTCCAAGTTTTCCTTCGATGTCGCGCGTTTTTCGAGCCGGGCGGGCGGCGATTTCCAGCGCGAAGCGAACAGCGCCTTCGAGTAAATCCCCTTCGACGATTCGATCGATAAGGCCGAGCTTGGACGCCTCTTCCGCTTTGACCGGATCACCGCCGGCGCACATTTCCACGGCCTTGGCTACTCCTACGAGCCGAGGAAGGCGCTGCGTGCCGGCCGCGCCGGGAATGAGGCCGAGCTTCACCTCGGGCTGTCCGACTTGCGCGCCGGGCGAGGCCACGCGGTAGTGGCCTGCCATCGCCAACTCCAGTCCACCGCCAAAGGCCGTGCCATGAATCGCCATTACGATCGGCTTGCGGCAATCCTCGATTTGAAGGAGGAGCGGCAAAAGACCGGCGCCTCGCTGTCTTTTCCCGGAAGTGAGCTTGCCGAACTCCCTGATATCCGCGCCGGCGATGAAGGTACGCCCGCCACCGATGAGGACCCCCGCCTGAACCTCAGCGTCTTTCTCGATCTGCGCGATCGCTTCGGAAATGCCCTCCGGCACTCCCGGGCTCAATGCATTTACCGGCGGATTATTGATCGTAATAACCGCAATTCCACCGGACTTGGTGAGTTGTACGAGGTCGCTCATGGAATTTTGACGTCTCTCGCTGAGCTGCTACGCGCTTTGGGTCGAGGCCGCGCCCGCGTCGATCACCAGCCGCGCGATGCGCTCGCGATGAGTGGTCGAATCGCCAAGCGTGGTCTCGGAAGCCTTGGCGCGTCTGTAATAGAGATGAAGATCGTTTTCCCAGGTGAAACCCATGCCGCCGTGCACCTGAATGCCCCGGTTGCCGACCGCCCGCCCCGCATCGCTCGCATACATCTTTGCAATCGAGACTGCTACTGCGGCGTCCGGCACATTCTCCTCGAGCGCCCACGCGGCATAATAGGCCGCCGACCGCGCTGACTCCGTCTCCACGTACATGTCCGCACACTGATGCTGCACGGCCTGAAACATCCCGATCGGCTTGCCGAATTGCTTGCGCATCTTCGCGTATTCGACGGTGATCTCTAGCGTTCGCTGCATGCCGCCCACCATCTCCGCAACCAAAGCCGCAACCGCAATATCAAGCGCCAGCGCGAGGCCCGCGCCATTGCCGAGCTTTTCCGCGGGCGTGTGGTTGAACTGTACGGCGTATAACTTGCGCGTCGGATCCATGCCCGCCATCGGCTCGATATCGACGCCCCGCGCCTTCGCGTCCACCACGAAGACGCCATCCCTGGCGACGACGATCATGAAGTTCGCCACTGCGGCATCGGGCACGAACAGCTTCTCGCCTGTCAGCTCTCCGTTCGCGCCGGCCATCCGGAGATCCGCCACATCCGAGCTGGCGGCGCCTTCGAGCATGGCGACGGTCGATCTCGCTTCGCCGCTGCAGATCGGCGCAAGGTACTTCTTTTTCTGCTCTGGTGTTGCCGTTGCATCCAGCGCGGCGCCGGCGAGCGCAACCGTCGAGAAAAATGGCCCCGGCAGAAGCGCGCGCCCGGCCTCCTCCATCAGCAGAATCAATTCCACCTTGCCGAGGCCTACGCCGCCAAACTCCTCGGGAAAAATGATTCCCGTATATCCCTGCTCGGCCATCTTTGCCCACAATGCTTCGTCGTAGGCGGTATCGGTTTCCATCAGCCGCCGAACTTCTTCCATCGGGCATTCGCCCGCGAAGAATTTCCGCGCGTTGTCTTTGAGCAGTCGCTGGCTCTCACTAAGTCCGAATTCCATCGCCTTAGTAACTCCTGGGCAATCCGAGAACGAAATGTCCGATGATATTGCGCTGAACCTCCGAGGTCCCCGCTTCGATCGTGTTCCCGCGCGTTCGCAGATATCCGTACGACCATATGCCCTTGTCTACCGCGCGGCGATCCCCGCCCGCCACTTGGCCATATGGACCGAGCAACTCCTGCGCGATTTGCTGGACCCGTTGATTGAGCTCGCTCCAAAAAATCTTCTGAATCGATCCCTCAGGCCCGGGGACTCCGGTCGCCGTAATCCGGCTGAAGGCGCGCAGTTGATTCAGCCGCATGATTTCGATTTCGGCGTAGCACTGAGCGAGCTTCTGCCGCAGGAGAGGGTCACCCGAAGCCGGCCGCCCGTTTCTTTGCACCGTGCGGGCAAGTTCGATCAGCCGCTCGATATTCCGTTTGAAAATAAGATACAGGCGCGCTCCGTACGATCCGCGTTCGTACATGAGCGTGCTCACAGCGACGTTCCAGCCGTCGTTCACTTTGCCGAGCACGTTTTCCGCGGGGACGCGCACATCGCGGAAGAAAAGCTCGTTGAACTCGCTTTCGCCCGTCATCTGCCGAAGCGGACGCACTTCAACACCCGGTGATTTCATATCCACAAGCAAAACGGTCAATCCCTTGTGCTTGGGCACGTTTGGATCGGTGCGGACAACCAATTCGCACCAATCGCCCACCCAGCCGAAGCTGGTCCACACCTTCTGCCCGTTGACGACATAGTGGTCACCATCGAGCCGCGCCTCCGTCTGCAAGCTCGCGAGATCGGAGCCGGCGTTCGGTTCGGAAAAGCCCTGGCACCAGATTTCTTCTGCGCTCAGAATCTTGGGAATGAATCGCTGCTTCTGCGCTTCGGTGCCATACGCGATGATCGTGGGACCGATCAGTCCCAGGCCGAGAGAATTCGCCATGGACGGCGCCTGGGCCCGCGCCATCTCTTCCCAGAAAAGAGCCTGCTGCATCAGCGTCGCGCTGCGCCCGCCGTATTCCTTCGGCCATGAAACCGCGGCCCAGCGGCCGTCGTGAAGCTTCCGTTGCCAGGCCCGCAAGTAAGGGAACGACTCCTCGAGCGGCTTTTCGCGCCACTCGGGCCAATCCTTGGGAACATTGGCGCTGAGCCACGCGCGCAGTTCGTCGCGGAACTGCTTCTCCTCGGCATTCAGATTCAGATCCACTTCAGGAGGCTCCTTCGACTAAGCAGACGATCCTTTTCGAGCCGGTTCTGCGCTTTCCGGGCGGATTGTTTCGCGCCCCTGCCAGTATTTCTTGCGCAGATCTCTCTTGAGGACTTTTCCTGTACCGGTTTTGGGCAAGCTTTCCAGGAAATCAATCGACCGCGGACATTTATAGTGCGCCAGGCGCGACCGGCAAAAATCAATCAGCTCCGTTTCGTCGGCTCGCGCGCCGGATTTCAGCACCACCAGGGCCTTGGGCACCTCGCCCCACTTTTGGTCAGGCACTGGAATGACGGCGGTTTCAAGCACGGCGGGATGCGCGAGTAATGTTTTTTCGACTTCGAGCGATGAAACGTTTTCACCGCCGCTGACGATGATATCTTTCTGTCGATCGACAATGAGGATGTACCCGTCCTCGTTCCAGGTCGCTAGGTCTCCGCTGTGAAACCATCCGCCGCGCATTGCCTGGGCGGTGGCCTCCGGCTGTTTCCAATAGCCCTCCATCACGCCATCGCCGCGGGCGATAATTTCCCCGATTGCTTGTCCGTCACGAGGCACATCGTTGTCGTTCGGATCCACCACTCGAAGTTCGACGCCAGGAACGGCATAACCCGTCATCGCCTGGCCCTCAAAACGTCTCTTCCCCTCCCACTCGAGCCCCGGCTTCATGGAAGAAACGGACAAGACGGGCGCCGTTTCCGTGAGTCCGTATCCGGCGAAACACGTACATCCAAGCTTCTCCTCCACTTCCTGCACGAGCGTTGGGGACGATGCCGCGCCGCCGAGATTGACCCACTTAAGACTGCTCAAATCGTATTTCTTGCGTTCCGGGCAGTTCACCAGCGCAATAGCCATGGCCGGCACCGCGCCGAAACTTTGCACTCTCTCCCGTTCGACCAACTGGAACACCTCCGCCGGATCAAAACGCGGCATCATCACGTGCTTGGCCCCACGGAACGTGATCGTGTGCGCGGCGCCCCACCCATTCGCGTGAAAAAGTGGAATGGTATGGAGGTGCACGCCATCGGTTGAAGTCTCGTGCGATAGCAAACTGCTCAGCGCGTGCAGGTAGACATTTCGGTGAGTCAGCATTACGCCCTTGGGATTGGCGCTGGTTCCGCTGGTGTAGAAGAGTTCGGCGACCGCGTTCTCGTCGAATTCCATTACATCGGGGCGATGGGGCGTGGCGGCCAGTATCTGCTCGTAATTCTCACGCGCGAGCCAATCGGCCTGTGGCGTCCCGGTAAGCAGAAAAAATGACTGCACCGCGGAAAGCCTTTGGCGAAACGAATCCACGAGGCCCAGGAAATCTTTTTCCAGAAACAGGATCCGCGCCCCCGCGTCGTTCAGGATGTAGGTGAGTTCATCCGGCGCCAGGCGAATGTTCAGGGGAAGCAGCACCGCATTCGCCTCGAGAACGCCAAAATATGCCTCCAGCAATCGGTGGCAATTCAAGCTCAGGAATGCGACGCGGTCCCCCCGCTCGACTCCCGCCTTGCGCAGGGCGCCTGCGAGACGGTCCACCCGATTCGCCAGTTGGCGATACGTGAATCGTTCATTTCCGCACACCACGGCCGTCTTATCCGGATATTGTTGCTCCGCGTATCGCAAGAATCGTAAGGGTGTGAGTGGAACGTTCATGGCGCCTCTGTCCTATGCGGATTGTCCTCCGTCCACTATCAGCACATCCCCAGTGACGAAGTCGGATGCATCGGAAGCCAGGAAGACGGCAGCGCCTTTCAAATCATCTTCGCCGCCGAACCGCCCGAGCGGAATCCCCCGCAGGAGGTTTTCCCGGTTTCGTTCGATCACTACCTGCGACATGTGCGTTGGAAACCAACCTGGCGCGATGGCGTTTACGTGGACGTTGTGAATCGCCCACTTGCGAGCCAGGTCCTTCGTGAACGCGATCACGCCTCCTTTGCTGGCGTGATATCCGATCGCTTGAAAATCCGGCGGCGAACCTCGCAGCCCGGCGGTCGAGGCGATATTGATGATCTTCCCGCGCTTTTGCTCGACCATGAACTTGCCGGCTGCCTGGCAGCAAAGGAACGTTCCCGTCAGATTCGTCTCGATCACCTTGTTCCATTGATCGAGGCTCATCTGTTCGATCGATGCCCCCCATGATGTGCCGGCGTTGTTAATCAAAATATCGATCCGCCCGAATTGCGAGAGCGTGATTTCCACAAGCTGCTGCACGCTCGTGGGGCTCTTTACATCGCAGCCAAGCGCAAGAGTTTTCACGCCGAGCGCCTTCAGTTCCTCGGCAGCCTGTTCGCATCGTTCCTTCTTGCGGGCGCACAGCACGAGACTGGCGCCCATTTCCGCCAGCCCTTCGGCCATCTGGCGTCCCAGCCCGACCGAACCTCCGGTGACGATGGCCACACGTCCCGTGAGGTCGAACAGTTGCCTGACCTTCATTGCCCGAATGCTCTCCTGCAACATCTGCTCGCCGCTCATACGCAGCCGTTCAGCGAGGACCGCGAGCCGGGGTGGGCCAGGCCCGCGGTCCCTCAGGGGGTGGAGCAACTCAAAAATTCAAGCGCGCGCCAAACTGGAATTCCCGCTTGGGAAACGCCGAAGTAAAGGCCAGCGGCGTGCTGGGAGTGGCCGTTCCCCCGCCGGGAAGAGGTGTCCCCGGTCGAATCCCATGCACGTTGAACGTGGTCTCGCCTTCTCCACCGAGCGCGGTGGGAAGGCCAAACAGCGGCTCTACCTCATTGTTCACGCTGGCAAAGTTTGTCCGATTGGCGATGTTGAATCCCTCCGCGGTGATTTGCAGATTCAACTTTTCGGTCAGTTTGTGCTGCCACGTCAGGCGCATGTCGAAGTCGATAAGATTGGGGCCAAGGCCCGTGTCGCGCGACGCTCCGATTGGCCGTTCATTCGTTACGTGGTTGTCTCCATTGTCTTCCCCTTCAACCAGTAGATTGAACGGATGGCCGCTGTTGTACGTGAAAATCGGAGCCAGCTGAAAGCCGGACAACACAGTTTCCTTCCATGGGCTGTCGAACACACCCGCGATCACCACCTTATGCCGCTGATCGAATGCGGATAGCCCTCGGTCCAGCCCCAGGTTCGTCGGGTCCTGCGGTCCGTAGTCCGTGTTGTAATCCGTCGATGTGTCGAATGCTTTGCTGTACGTGTAATTGCCAAACACCATGAAGTGGTCGCTGAACCGCTTCTTGATTTCCACGATGCCTCCTTCGTAAAGCGCGGAGGCCGCGGAGGTGTATTGATTGTTCTGCACGATCAGCGGGTTCACAAAACAGCCGAACGGATTCGCCGCGCATGGCGATGGATTCCCCGTGATCAGGCTATACGGATCGATCGCCGAGTCGGTGTACCAATCCCGGTACGTGGCCACCTTGCCGTTCGCCAGCGGCAATGACACGAAGGGCGCATCCAGGAGATTTGTATCGATCGCGACCGGGAGCCGGAGCGTGTGGGAATAGATCCCGCTGAGCGAAATGGAGAATCCCGGCGAAATCTCACGCTCGATTCCAATCGATGCCTGTTGCGAGTAAGGAGGCTTATAGTTCGGCGGATTGCTGAAAAGCACGCTCAACGGTGTGATTGGACCACTGTTCGCCACGCCGATTCCCAACGGTTCGACCTCGGCCGGCGTAATGCAGGCGTTGTTTCCGGCCGCCGGCGTGGTGCATTGGATCGCGCCCTCTCCGAATAACGTCTGAAACACAACCGCCGAGTTCTGAATCGGCAGTCCGGTCGGCGTGAGCGGATCCGCATAAATCGAGATGTATCGTGTGCAGGGGCTATTCCCTCCGGGGGGAATTACGGGGGTGCCCGGGGGAAAAGGAGGAAAGTTAACCCCGCACGTCCCAATCAGATTGTTCACCTGGTCGGGAACCTGCGACGCATTGTCGTGATTCTCTACCGTGGTGTGATTCTTGTTCAATGCGCCCAGGCTCAAATCCACCTGCGGAATCTGCGAATCGATAGGGCCGTAGAAAATCCCATATCCGCCTCGGATTACGGTCTTGTGGTCCTTAAACGGATCCCACGCGAAAGCGATACGCGGGGCCACATCGCCGTAATACGTGTTCAGTGGTTGGAATTGCGAGTCGATCTCGTAGCGGAGCCCGAAATTCAGCGTGAAGTTCGACGTAACTTTCCACGAGTCCTGCCAGTACAGCCCGGTCAACGGGCGCGTATAGGCCGGGTAATCGGCATCGCCGAAGCCCTGTTGATAAAACTGAGGCAGCCCCAGAGAAGCCGACTGCAGGGAGTTTATGCTTGCCGAGCCGAGCGAGGACGAAAGTCCGCAGGCTGCCGGTACCGCCAGGCAATCGCTCAGGATGCCTCCGGGCAGCGACCCGAACACAATGCGGCCCGGAAAGTATGTGTGCGATTCGGAGTGATCGCCGCGCAGAAGTTCGGAACCGCCGAATTTGATGGTGTGGCGGCCGCGAATCATGGTGAAGTTGTCCGCGAATTCATAGCGGCGGAGGATAACGTAGTCGGGCAGGAAGATGTTCGTCCCCAAATTGTTTGCAAACCCCGGGATTTGAAGATTTACCTCCGCGGGCTCGTTTGGAATTACGTTGAAGCTATTGTAGTCGTACTGCAACCGCAGTTCGTTCTGATCGCTGGGGCTGAATTCATGGAACCAGGCCCCCTGAAGTGTGCTGTCATAGTTGTGGACTGAACTGCCCGCCGAAAAACCGTTCAACGATTGCACGTCCGGGTTTTGCTCCAGATCATGTCCATAGCGATAGGTTAGAAAAATCTGGTTTGATTCGTCGATGCGATGGTCGAGGCGACCTGAGGCCAGGTACTCGCGTGTGTTGTACGGGAATAGTCCTCCGTTCGCCTCGAACTGGCCGATGAGAAATTGATTCAGCGCGGTTTGACCCGGCGTAAGCCCTGTTACGGGGCTGACCGTCAATCCGGTCGCGAGCGCTCCGGCACAGGTCTGCGCGGGCAGACTCGTAGTCGTCCCGTCGGCGTTGTTGATGCAAGGAACCGTCGGATTCCCCGGTTCGGTCGCCAAAGCCGTCACGATCGCCTGCTGCGCGAATCTCGGGTCACTTGTCGGAAACGGGTTCGATGCCGCCAGAGGATTCGGTCCGAGGAAGATGGAGCTGTTCGTCAGCAGCGGAACCGCATTCTGCGAATTCTGCAGCAGGCCCTCGAAGGAAACGAACAAGAAGGTGCGGTCCTTCTTGATGGGAAAACCTAGCGAGCCGCCATATTGGTATCGGCTCAGGCTGTTCTTCACGGGCGCGCCGACCGAGTCGAAATTAAAGTTGCTGAACGTGGGGTTGGGCGCGAGCGCGGAGCTGAAGGCGAATGGGTCGCGCGCATCCAGCGCATCGTTGCGGAAATAACTGTACAGGGTCCCATGCACATCGTTCGTACCCGACTTCGTGACGATGTTGATGGTCGCGCCGCTCGCCCCGCCTAGCTCGGCGGTGTAATTGCTGCGATTCACCTGAAACTCTTGCACCGCATCCTGGCTTACGTTCAAGCGGACGCCGCCGCTGTCGTCCAGCGCTTCACCGCCGTCTACGGTGACGCTGTTCCCTCGGCCATTACTCCCGTAGAAAGAGAGGCCGCTTTGGGGAGTTTGTTTCACGCGGAAGTCCTGATCGTCCGCAATCCTCGTGGAGTTCGACACGCCAGGCTCGAGCAAGGTAAAAGTAAGGTAGTCCCGGCGGTCGATCGGCAGGTTGGCGATGTAGGCTTGCGTCACGGTGTCTGCCTGGCTGCCGCGTTCCGTTTCCACCACCGGAGGAGCAGCCGTTACCTCGACCGTTTGGGCCGTCGTCGCGACATTCAGGTGGAAGTCCAGAACGACCGTTGCCCCAACGTTGACCACCGCGCCTTTCTGCAGCTGCGTTTCGAAGCCGGCGATCTGCGCCGTTACATCGTAAGTGGCGGGTGACAACCCCGTGAGCTGGTATTCTCCCTTCTCGTCCGTATGAGCTGTGTATTGCGTCCCTCTCGCCGTCTCGACGGCGGTAACAGTGACGTTCGGGACGACCGCGCCCGATGAATCGGTTATCGTGCCAGTGATGTTGCCGGACGCGCCCACCCCCTGCGCGCTTGCAACCGAGCTTCCGAGTAACAACAGCACCAGCGAAACAAAGGCACTCGCCACCAGGACGGGCTTCATAGGTCCTCCTCGTAATTCAGTACGTGGCCGATTTGTTTGAGAATATGCCCGGAGTTCTCGCTCCCACCCTTCCGCTTCGGTCTCGCGGACCGCTTTCATTCCCAACCGGCTGCCTTTAGAATCGCCGGAGCACCTCTAAAATTGTGATAGCCAATATCACATTTAATCGACTAACGTCAACACGAAAGGAATCGGTTCTGCGGAAAGTATCGGGGAGGACGATTTCGTGCGGGATCCTACTGGGGAGTCAGCACGATGCGGCCGGATATGTTCCCATGCCGCAATTGCTCCAGAACTTCGTTCGCGTCGGCAAGCGGCCGTGCCGTGGTTTGGCATCGGACTTTCCCTGTTGCCGCCATCGCAAGGACCTCGGATAGGTCTTCGCGTGTGCCGACTGCGGAAGCCTGCATCCGGATTTCCCGGGCGGCCATCAGGATCGGCGGAAAACAGATGCTCTCGGCCGGCAAACCCACCACCATCAGAGTCCCGCTCGGCCGCACGCTATAAAACGCCGGATCGTAGGCCGCCTTCGCCGCCGAAGTCACGAGCGCTGCGTGCACGCCGCCCATCTCCCGAAATCCCTTCGCCATGTCGGTCGACCCCGCATGGAAGGCGTGGGCGGCGCCGAGCGACCTCGCAAGCGCAAGCTTTTCCTCGGAAACATCCACCGCCGCGATCTCCGCGCCAAGCGCGCGTCCGATCTGCACGGCGAGGTGCCCGAGCCCGCCGATGCCAAAGATCGCCAGCCGCTGACCGCGCGAAATCCTCGCCTGCTTGAGAGCCCGGTACACCGTGACGCCCGCGCAAAAAAGAGGGGCAGCCTCGATCGAGGAAAGTCCGTCGGGTATTTTCGAGGCGTGGCTCGCCGGAGCCTTCACGAATTCTGCGTACCCGCCGTCCACCGTGACGCCTGTGATCTTCTGCCGGACGCAAAGGTTTTCATTTCCCTCGCGGCAGAACTCGCACTCGCCGCAACTCCAGTGAAGCCAGGGCACCCCGACCCGGTCATGTATGTGAACGCCGCGAACCGCAGCGCCTGCCTCGACCACGCGTCCAACAATTTCGTGCCCGGGAATCAGCGGCTTCTTGACGATTTTCGCCAATTGCGGCCAATCGCCATCGGCCACGTGCAAATCGGAATGGCAGACGCCGCAGGCCTCGACTTGGATCAGGACTTCATGAGATTCGAGCGAGGGCCGGTCGACTTCCTCGATCGCAAGCGGCTGCTTGGACTCGCGTAGGACGGCTGCTTTCATTGGCGGGGCTCGAGAAACGTCAACACAAACGGCTCACCGGCTCGCGTGATTGGCGGTTCACGCCTGCACGCCGCGCAGGAAAAACTCGACGGCGCTCAGCACGCGCTCGCTTAAATCGTGCGGCCCCTCGAGGTCAACCGCCCAACGGCGAACGATCGTCGTATACAGTCCTTCCATGAACTCGGCCAGGTGGGACACCGGAAAAGTGGGCGTGATTTCTCCCCGCTTCTGCCCTTCCGCAAGAATCTCGCGCAGCAAGCTGACAGCGATTTCTTCGGGCTGGCGCATCTCCGGAGAACGAACGGGATCCATCGCGCCCGAAAGCACCACGGCCCTCCACAGCGGCCTGTCCGATTCTACTTCCTGCGCCATTCCCTGATACATCCGGCGAAGGCGCTCCGCGGTCGAGGCGCGGCTCGAAAGCTCTGTTTCAAGACGTTCCTTGATACACGCAAACCCACGCCTGCCTACCTCACGCAGGACCGCGTCCTTGCTCGGAAAATACCGGAAAAAGGTCGGCTGGCTGATTTCCAGGATTTGCACGATGTCGTCCACACGGGTATTTTCATAGCCGCGCTTGCGGAAGAGGCGAATCGAAGTATCGATGATTTGGCCTCGCAGGCGCACTTTTTTGCGCTCGCGGAGACCGGGCGTCGCTATCTTTTCCTTCGCTTTGCCGGACGGAGCAAGGTGATGCCGTTTTGTAGAGCCTTTGGGCCTTCCCGCGCCCGCTTTCACGGCGGGGGCCGAATCGATTCGAGCGATCTTGGTGCCGGCCATCGATTTATCTCCTAGGGCGATTGGTCCGATAATGGAATTAATTTCGCGAGAACCACTCTAACATGTTAGTGGCACTCGTCAATTTCAACCAGCGGGACGGACAATCCCGCGCGGCCTTCCCCGCGGGCGTACGGATATTACGATAGTAACCATCACTTGAGACAGGCTAATGTAAACGGAGCCTTCAATCCAGGAAGAGGTCCGATTTCAGCGGGGTTGAAGGCGCGACAGCATACTCGGATAAATCGGTTATCCCCTCCGCGGCGAGGACGTCTTCGTCGATAAAGAAATTGCCCGTCGCGGCGCGGCTGTCGCGGGTCAGGATGTGCCAGGCGGCGTCGGCCACAATTTCCGGTTTGCGTCCGCGCCCGGGATCCGCGCCGGGAATGACTTGCAATGCTGCCGTGGCGATGATCGTACGCGGCCAAAGGGCATTTACGGCAATTCCCTTCCCGCGGAATTCTTCAGCCATTCCCAGCACGCACATGCTCATTCCGTATTTCGCGATCGTGTAAGCCGCATGCGGAGCAAACCATTTCGCGCGCATATCGAGCGGCGGCGACAACGTGAGAATGTGCGGATTCGCTGCTTTCGCAAGGTGCGGCAAGCATGCTTGCGAACACAGGAAAGTCCCGCGTAGATTCACGGCCATCATCAGGTCAAAGAGCTTCATCCGCGTCTCGATCGTCCCTGTGAGGCTGATGGCGCTGGCATTGTTCACCAGAATGTCGATCCCTCCGAAATGTTGCGCGGCCTGATCGACGGCGGCGTGAACCTGGTCCTCGAAACGTATATCGAGAATGATTGGGAGAGCCTTGCCGCCGGCGGCCTCGATCGCGGCGGCCGCGTCGTACACGGTGCCGGGCAGCCGCGCGTGCGGAGCCGCGGTCTTGCCGGTGACGACAACATTTGCGCCATCTCTTGCGGCTCGCAGCCCGATCGCCAGGCCGATGCCGCGGCTCGCCCCCGAAATGAACAGCGTCTTGCCCTTGAGGCTCGACATTTTGCCCTCCGAGCGGTCCATTGTAACGGCTCACGTCGAATTACGGGCCGGATCGTTCCATGCTTTTCGTGAGGGTCGCCACACAATGAATGAAACAGCAAAATAAAAGCCACGCGGAGAAACTGAAGATCCAAGCCCGGTTGCCACACCGTCGCCGCTCTGCTCGCAATCGCCCAGGCTCGGTTCAGGAAACTCCTCGTCAATTTGATGGCCATACCGCTTCGCAAAGCGTGATTATTCTGGTTGGAACTCAGGCCGCCATCCCGCTTCTCCACCCTGCCCGCTGAACGCGTCCTGAAGATCCGGTGCCGGTCTGCCCTGGCGGCAAAACGCTAGGCATGCGGCATCCAAGAAACTTCGCAGGATATTTAAGAATGTCATGCCGAACGCAAGGCGGCGATCGGGCTGTATAGCGCGCCCTTGTGAATCATATTCTCGGGATAAAACTCATGAACGTGCGTAGCGCCAATGATGTGAATCCTCATAAAGCGTTTCTTCCTGTCCTTGTCGCATTCCTCACGCTCGCCGCAGCACCGATTGTGCGCGGCGATGCGGCCAACTTCGATTTGGTCGGTCCCCGCATCGAGATGACGGTCACCCGGGGCGGCACAACGTTGCCCGTCTCGAGCGTGCCCAATTTGCAGGCGGGCGATCGGCTGTGGATTCATCCGGATTTTCCCGACAATCAATCGGTCCGCTACCTGATGATCGTGGCGTTTCTCCAGGGCTCGACCAATCCTCCGCCTGAGAGCTGGTTCATCCGTCTCGACACGTGGACCCAGAAAGCGCGTGACGAGGGAACCGTTGTCACCGTGCCGCGCGGCGCCGAGCAAGCGCTGCTGTTTCTGGCGCCTGAAACTGGCGGCGACTTCGCCACTTTGCGCTCCGCGGTGCGAGGCCGGCCGGGAGTCTTCGTAAGAGCATCGCGCGACTTGGTTCAAGCGAGCCTCGACCGCACGCGCATCGACAAATACCTCGACGAAATCCGCGACGCGTCCGCCTCCGATCCCGCCGCGCTCCATCAACGCGCCACCTTGCTGGCCCAGACTTTGCACATCAAGGTGAATCAGGACTGTTTCGATAAGCCCGCCGATGAGCAGCCTTCCTGCCTGACGGCAAACATGGACCAGCTCTTGCTTGACGACGGGCATGGCCAAACCGCAGTCGCCGCACTCATTTCCGGACCCTCCGCTGACCTGGCTGGAGCAATCAGTTCGACTCCGGCGATGGGAGGCGGGTACTACAGCGCCTACGTGGGCGCTGTTGTGGATATGGCGCGCGTTTTGGACAATCTCCACACCGCCGAATACCAATACATTCCTGCACTGGCATTGCCCAAGCAGGAACAGCTCAACCTGCGGTTGAATTCTCCTCCGTCGTTCCATAACCCGAAATCGGTCCTCGTGGTGGGACTGCCGGCCGTTGCGCCTGCGCAATTGCCTGAACTTCGACCAGTCGATCCCAAACAGATTTTTTGCCTGCAAAAAGGTCCACTCGTTCTGCCGGTCGAGGGCGCGCCGCTCGCATTCTCAACGTCCATCGCGCATGATTTCACCCTTCGCCTGCAAACCAAGACAGGCGAAGCCGTCACCCTGCCTGCCACGGCAGACGCCTCCCGTGGGGGATTCGCCATCGACACGCGCGGGCTCGATCCCCAAAAACTCAATGTGGAAACGACGGGAGAGCTTCAGGGGCTCTGGGGTTTCAATTCGTATGTCGGGCCCACTTTCCAGCTTCGAGACGCGCATGCTGCGCAATGGAAAGTCCCGCTCTCCGACACGAGCGCTCTCGTCGTCGGCCGCGAGGATACGATCCACGTGCAGTCCGGTTGTGCCGCCTGCGTGGAAAAAGTCTCCGCTGAGGATTCGCAGGGTAAGGACCTCAAGGCCACCTGGAAAATGATCAACCCCGATGAATTGGAGTTGCAGGTTCCGCTGAAAGACGAGAAGGGCGGCCCGATAAAGCTTGCCGTGAAACAGTTCGGCGTGGCTCAGCCCGACGTGCTCACATTGCACGCCTATTCCGAGTCCGCGCGCCTGGATCACTTCGCGCTCAATCGGGGCGATCGCGAAGGGATCCTCACCGGAGCTCGCCTGGATGAAGTCGACGGATTCGAGCTCAGCGGCATCCATTTCGCGCCCGCGAAATTATCTCGCGCGAGCCATGAAGACACGCTCAGCCTGGTGGCTCCCAGCGCCGACGCAACCGCCGCGCTGCAACCCGACGAAACTCTGATGGCGCAGGTCGCCCTCAAAGACGGCCGGGTTCTCCAGCTGCCCACGACCGTCGAGCCGCCCCGGCCAAAGGTCACGTTGGTTAGTAAAAGCGTCCAGCCGGGTCCTGCTCCCTCGCCCATTCGCCTGGGAAATCAGAATGAGCTGCCGCAGGATGGCCGGCTTTCGTTCTTCCTGAAAACGGAGGTGCCGGACAAATTCCCGCCTGCAGAAAAGATCGAGGTCGCCACCACCGACGGCTCCTTCGACACCGTGCTGAGTGTCGCTTCCGGCAATCTGGTCTTGCAAGACGCGACGAGCGCGCTTGCCATCCTCGATCCTCTCAAGAATTTCGGCCCCTCGGCCTTCGGTCCCGTCCAGTTTCGCGCCGTCAGCGCGGAGGGAGAAAAAGGAGATTGGGAACCGCTGGCAAATCTCGTCCGGACTCCATCTCTCCATGAAGTTCGGTGCCCGGACGATCCGAACCAGCAGTGCTCGCTCAACGGATCGAATCTGTTTCTCCTCGATTCCGTCGCGTCGGATTCGCAATTCAAGAACGCGGTTTCCGTCCCACTCGGCTATGTGGATGGCACGCTCAGCGTGCCGCGCCCGGTCGGAACCCTGCTCTATATCAAGCTTCGCGACGACCCGTCGACCGTGGACACCGCGGCGTTGCCCGTGCTTCCGAGCGATCGATGACGGACGCCGCACCGCGCGCGCCGATTATTTCGCTGGCCCCGCCCGCGGCTTATAGATTCTGATGATGTTGTCTATCACATCCATCTGGCGGCCAGGATATTCGCGGCCGACGCGCTGCTCCAGTTCCTTGAGCGTCGGATAGCCCCCGCTGCCGTTGAACCAGTTCGCATCGTCGATCAGGATCACATGTTCCCGCGCCGCGTCTCCGAAAAGCGCGTCGAGTTCAAGCTTCACCGGCGTCGACATCTCGAAGTCATGTCCATCCAGCCAAAAAAGGCTGCGATCCTTCAAAGCGGGAAGAAGTTTGGGAAGCACCACACCGCTATCTCCTTCGAGAATGTGGATCTTCGAATTCCCGGCAAATTTCCGTCGCGCGCTTTCGGCTTTATGCGCGTCCAGCTCGATCGAATAGATCTCGCGAAAACGATCCTTCTGCACGTAGATCATGTGCGCGTAGTTGGTCCCCGTCTCGACCAGCACCGGAAGATCGTATTCACCGGCGTATTCCTGGATCACCCGCTGCTTCAGCAGATGCGGCATCTTCGGCCCGGGGGAACCGCGCAGCCGCCAGAGGCCGTACTCGATCGGTGCGGCTACATTCTTGTACCAGTGAAAAAGCGAGCTGTCGCGGAAAGCGGTTCTCAGCGTGGAAGGCACACTGCCTACAAGGTGTCGATTTTCGCGGCGAGAATGAAGTCGCTCTCGGTCAGCCCGTTGATTTTATGCGTCCACGTCGTGATTTCCGCCTTGCCCCAGGAAAGCAGAATGTCGGGATGGTGGCCCTGCGCTTCGGCGAGATATCCGACCTTGTTGACGAATGCGAGTGCCTGCTTGAAATCCGGGAACGTAAATGCGCGCGTGATGTGGTGCCCGTCCACCACTTTCCAGTTCGGCACTTCCCGCGCCAGCGCTTCGAGTTCCTTCCCCGCCAGCGGCGGAACGCCTCCACGGCACGGTACGCAATTCTTAACGGCAAGTTCGGACATCGGATTCACCTCCACCGCCGGAAACGCCTTACCGCAAGATTGTACCGGAAGCCTTCCGCCGAGCGATAGTCGCTTGCTAGTGGGAGGCATCTGACTCTGGTATCCTCTTCCGCGCGCAAATCGCGAGCCCTGCGGGAGACAACATGCCGGACGAATTGCAGGAACTGCAAGAGCAGGCCGAAGAGGGCTCACATCACTCGAGTCTGGCGCCGGTAACTGTGACGATGGCTATTCTCGCCGTCCTCGTCGCCGCCGTTTCGCTGCTCGGCCATCGCGCGCATACCGAAGAGCTTTTGCTTCAGACGAAGGCGACGGACCAATGGGCCTACTATCAGGCCAAGGATATTCGCCGGCACACCAACGAGCTGTTTCTCGACGAGATCTCGGTCATGGCCGCCCAAAACCCGGATCAGGCCGAAAAGCTGAAAGCCAAATATCAGAAAGAAGTCGAGCGTTACGCCGGAGAACAAAAGGAAATCGAAGCCGAAGCCACTCAGGCGGAAGCGGAAGTGAAATCAGAGCGGCGGCGCGCGGATCGTTTCGATCTGGGCGAAGTAATGCTCGAAGCCGCGCTCGTGATCTGTTCGATTACCCTGCTGACCCGGAAGCGGGCCTTTTGGATACTCGGAACGGCCCTCGGGCTCTGCGGCGTGGCCGTTGGCGCCGCCGGTCTTCTCATCCGCTAGGCCAGAGCGGGCAGAATCGCCCGCTGCTGGGCGCTGCGGTCAGCGCCTCGCGGGAGCAGCCGAGCGCGCATCCACATACTCGCGAATGCAGCTTTCGAAAGCCTTCTCGAGCCGAGGCACAATCGGGTTGGGCGCGGCCGCGATTTTGTGGCCGTCGATTTCGCTCACCGAGACTACGTTGCGATTGGTCGAAGAAATAAACACTTCGTCGGCCGAATAAAGATCTTCGGGAAATAGCGTTCGCTCTTCCACAGGAATCCCGGCGCGCGGCCCCAACTCGAGCACGAAGCCCCGGGTCACCCCTTCGAGGCACCCTGACGCAAGCGGAGGAGTCAGCACGCGTCCGTCGCCAACGCAAAAGACGTTGGCGGCTGTGCACTCCGCCACCTCGCCGCGTTCATTCAGCAACACAACCTCGTCGCAGCCCGCCTGCTGGGCCTCATACAGGTTCCAGACGTTATTGAGCCACGAGGTCACCTTCACGCCCGCGAGCGGCGAGCCGGCATGGCGTCCATGCTCCCGCAATGCCAGCCGCACCACATCGCGGTGCGGCGGTAAATCGGATGAATACATCACGAGGTCGGCAGCTGGGAAACCTTCGTCGCTCCTCCAGAATCCGGCCTGATTGTAGATCGCGTAAATCCGGGCGCAGCCCTCGCGCACTTTATTCGCGCCAAGCACTTCGCCCATCTGACTGAGAACGCGCTCTGCTTCGAATGGAAACGGGCAATGGATTCGCTGGGCGTCGCGCGCGAGCCGGTTCCAGTGCCGCTCGAAGGCGAATGGAATTCCCTCTACCACCCGAACCGTGGTGAATAGACCCCAGCCGCTCATCAGCCCAGACTGGCCCGGCGAGAGCCGCACTTCCTCGATCGGCTGCAACCGATCGTTATGAAAAACGTGGCGATGAATCATCCCAACCCTCCCACATGTCGATTGTATCGCGGAACGCCTGCTTAGCCAGCCCCGGCACACGTGTATGTGCGTTACAGAGAGTTGCATCTTATGGCTAAGCGCCGGAATCAGCCCCCCAATTCGATCACGCGCCGCTCCAAATCGCGCGCAATCTCTTCAGCGGCTTGCCCCTCCTCGTATCGCACCGGCGTGCCGATCCAAACCTTGATTTTACCGGCCCGCACGATGTGCTTTCCCGCTTCCCTGGCTTCCGCCACACCGTCGAAGCGCATCGGTACGACGGGCACGCCCAATCGCGTCGCCAGCAATCCGATGCCGGCGCGAAACGGATTCATGCGTGTGGTTCGCGATCGCTCGCCTTCGGGAAAAACCAGCACATTCCATCCGCGGTCGATCAGGTCGCCTGCAAAAGCAAAACTCTTGCGGAAACCCGCGTGGCGCGGCAATGGAAACACGTTGTAAATCGAAACCACCAGAAAATATGTCACGCGCCCGACGATTCCCATGAAGAATCCGGTGCCCGGCCGCGGCGTGCGCATGGATTCCAGCAGCTCCCCGTCCATCGCAACCGCGAGCCGCCGCCGAAACCGCTCGGGCAGCCCCTCGAGTATGTAGGCCGGGTCGAAGAACGTCACGTGATTCGCCACTACCAGCACCGGCCCCTTCGTATCGCGCAAATTCTCTCGTCCACGAATCTGTGGCCAACCGAGAATCAGCATCGCCGGCCGCGCCAGCAGGTTATACACAACCGCGCGAATCGCGCGCACGGGCCAGCTCTGCGGCCACCGCGGATACTGGAAATCGATCGAGCGCTCCGGCGGACGCTCAACGAGTCGTTCAAGAGCCTGCATCGTATCGGCCGCAGCGTATTCGGTCTCGCTGAGGTCTACCTGGTAACGATCCTCGAGCGCGCTCATCAATTCCACGCGCTCTATTGAGCTCAAATTGAGCGCCTCCCCGCCCTGCGGCGCTCGCCCATGCAGCACGCGCGTCAACAATTCGGCCAGCGGGCCCATGGTCGCTGGCGCCGCTTTGCCCCCGTTTCCTGTTTGCGCTTCAACGACCTCGAGGATGCGCCTCGCAACCGGTTTTTGTGTCGGCGTTCGCGGAAAATCCTGCTCGGGCCACACAAACCAGCGGCGCATTTGCTGGAATGGTGCGAGCCGCTCGTTCGCGCCCTGCACGATTCGCGCCGCAGCCTCATCTGCGCCATCAGCGATTCCTGTCGAGTCTCGCAGAAGCAGCACGGCGCAGGGCTCGGCGTTGCCGTCGCGCGCCAATCCCACCACAACGCAATCCCGCACGCCCGGTTCCTTCCGTAGTTCCGCTTCCAGATCTTCCGGATAGACATTGAGTCCCTCCGGCGTCACGATCACGTTTTTCCGCCGGCCCTTGAAATACAGATTTCCCTTCTCATCCTTCTCGCCCAGATCGCCGGTATGAAACCAGCCGTCAGCGTCGAGCACCGGCGCGATCCCTGCGCCCTTCCAATATCCCGACGCCACGTTTTCACCGCGAACCAGGATTTCACCCTCATCGGAAAGCTTCATTTCCAGCCCTGGCAGCACCTTGCCGATCGAGCCGTGTCCGAGCCGGAAGGGATGGTTCAGGCTCACGAGCGAGGTCGTCTCCGTTAGCCCGTATCCCTGAATCACGGCGTAGCCGAGCCGCGTCCAAAATTCTTCCGCCGCCGCCGGAAGCGCCGCTCCGCCCGAAATCACGGCCCAGAATTTCCAGCCAAACTGCCGTCGGATCGCTCGAAAGCGCCACCAGCGCTTCAGGAAGTGCTCGTGCGCAGCCGCCTCGTAATCACGTCGGAATCTGTCGCTTTGCCCGTGAGCTGCGAGGTCTCTCTCGATATGATCGCGCAGCGATTCGATCAACCGGGGCACGGTCACCAGCAGCGAAACGCGCTCCTCCCGTATCGTCCGTGCCACTTCCGCCGGGTTCAACGTGTCGAGAAAAACCGACGTGCCGCCCAAAATCTGCGGTAGAAAAATCCCGAGCAACTGCCCGAATACATGGCTCAGCGGTAGAAGATCGAGAAATCGCAGCGGATGAACGAATCGCTCGTAACGGCGGTATTTCGTGATTTCCTTCTCGATCGGCGCCAGATTTGCCAGCAGGTTCCCATGCGTCAGCACGACGCCGCGCGGCTCCGCCGTGGTGCCGGATGTGAAGACAATCTCGATCGGGTCCGTGGAAGTCGTCGCGACAGGCGAAAAATCTCCGCCCGTGTGGGCGCCTGCCCCTTCGACAGGCTCTTCGAGAAACAGCGTGTTCGCATCTCCCAGGGGCGAAGACAACGCCCGCCCCACGATCGCGAGTTTCACGCTGGCCTGCTCCGCAACCCGTCGCGCAAATCCTGTTTCCGCGATCGCATCCATCGGTACGGCGATCGCCCCGTGAAACATGCACGCGAGAAATGCCGCGATCCATTCGCCCGAATTCTCTCCCCAGATCAAGACGCGGTCGCCCTTCATGATTCGCCGCGACCGCAGAATCTCCGCGAAAGCAGTGGCGGTCCCGAGCAGCTCACCATAAGACCACCGGACCGTTCGATAGCCGCGCCGCCACACCGCAGCAATCTCATCGCTTGGCCGGGAATCGGAGCGGAAGTATTCGAGGAGCGACTGTCGCTGCATCGCCCTGAGTTTCCCTCATTCACGTCTGGGTTGGAAATATCTTTGCGCCGCCGAACCGCGGTACAATTGCAGTTGACTCGAATTCCCAACTCCAACGGTCTCCCGACGCTCTTGCCCCTATCGACATCCGCGCTTTTCCAGCCCTTCTCGCTAAGCGGAGTCTCGCTCGCCAATCGCATCGTGATGGCGCCCATGACGCGAAATCATTCTCCGAATGGCGTCCCTGGAGATGACGTCGCAGCCTACTACCGCCGGCGCGCAGAGGGCGGCGTTGGCCTGATCCTCACCGAAGGCACTGCGCCGAACCATCCTCAGGCCAAGAACATGCCCAACGTTCCGCAAATCTATGGCCCCGAGGCCCTCGCGGGGTGGACCAAAGTCGTCACCGGAGTCCACGCAGCTGGCGGAAAAATCTTCTCGCAGATTTGGCACGTCGGCGCCTCGCAGAGTCCGGGCGGACCGCCGAAGCTTCCCATCGCCCCGGTCAGCCCGTCTGGCCTGCTCAAGCCAGACACGAAGATCGGCGAACCGATGACGCAAGCGGACATCGACGCGATGATCGAAGCCTATGCGCAGGGTGCCGAGGCCGCGCGGCAGATCGGCTTCGATGGCGTCGAAATTCACGGCGCACATGGCTATTTGATCGACGAGTTTTTCTGGCACGGCACCAATCGCCGCACCGACAAATACGGCGGCGATCTCGCCGGGCGCACGCGCTTCGCCGTCGAAATCATCAGCGAATGCCGCCGCCGCGTGGGACCGCTCTTCCCGATCCTGCTGCGCTTCTCGCAATGGAAAGGCCAGGACTATGAGGCGCGCCTCGCCGCAACGCCCGACGAATTGGCGCAGTTCCTCGAGCCGCTGGCGGCAGCCGGAGTTAACGCTTTCCATTGCTCCACGCGCCGGTTTTGGGAGCCCGAGTTCGAGGGCAGCGACCTGAATCTCGCCGGTTGGACGAAGAAACTAACCGGCAAGCCCACGATCACAGTCGGTTCCGTGTCGCTCAACGTCGATTTCCTCGCATCATTCCGGGGTGTGCGAGACTCGAGCTCCGAGCCAGACGGCACCGCAGAGCGCGCTGCCCACATGGACCGGCTCCTCGAAATGCTGGCCCGCGGCGATTTCGACCTGGTGGCGGTTGGCCGCGCGCTCCTGTCAGATCCCGCGTGGGCGGCCAAGATTCGCGATGGCCGCCTGAATGAATTGCGGCCGTTTACCCCCGAAGTCTTGAAAACACTGGATTAACTCCCGGCCCGCACCCCTTTACCACTCCGAAACTTGGTTGCGACGCGTCCACAAAAAGGCGCATCCTATGTTCGATGAACGCGAATACATCTTCAACGGCAGCCAACCCCAGCATTACCCCGCGGGAGATTCTCGCCGCCTGGGGCAGGATCCTCACCGGCAACGTCCCAATGCTTTCGATCGAGATCACCCGCGAATGCCCGCTCAGTTGCCCGGGATGCTACGCCTATGGCGATGCGCACCTGGGCGGCGGCGTGACGCTAGAAAAACTGAGCGATTTTCGCGGGCAGGCCCTCGTCAGGGGCATTCTCGATCTCGTCCGCAAGCACAAGCCCCTTCATGTCTCGCTTGTCGGTGGCGAGCCTCTGGTGCGTCATCGCGAGCTCAGCCGGATTCTGCCCGAACTCAGCAAGATGAACGTATTCGCCCTTGTCGTCACAAGCGGCGTGATTCCGGTTCCAATGGAATGGATGCAGCTCCCTCGCGTGCGCGTCGCAATCTCTGTGGATGGTTTGCCCGAGCATCACGACATCCGCCGCAAGCCCGCCACCTACGAGCGCATTCTGAAGAATATCGAGGGCCGCGAAGTAAACATCCATTGGACGGTCACGCGGCCGATGTTTGAGCGCGATGGCTATCTCGAAGAATACGTTTCCTTCTGGAATGCGCGGCCCGAGGTCAATCGCATATGGGTCAGTGTCTATACGCCGCAGATCGGCGAACAAACTCCCGAAATGCTGACGCCGGAACATCGCGTCACCTTGGCGAATGACCTGCCCACGCTTGCCGCTCGATACCCCAAGCTTCTTTTCAATAAGGGCATGGCCGGAGCGCTCGTTCGTCCGCCGAAGAATCCGGCCGACTGCGTCTTCGCCAAGATGTCGGCAAACTATTCCGCCGATCTCGAAACCCGCGTCGAACCATGCGTCTTTGGCGGCAATCCCGATTGTTCCCAGTGCGGCTGCGCGGCCAGCAACGGTTTGCACTGGATTCGGGGCGTCCGCATGGCGGGCCCTTTGAAAGTCGGCCACTTCATCCAGAATTCGGTGCGGATCGGGCGCCTGTCGAATCGCCTCAGGGCGCGTGAAGTCGAGCCTCCCCGTTGGAACCCGGACAACGTCAGTCTCGAATCCGAGGACGACCTCGTCCAAATCCAATCTGGCGATTAAGCGCTTCGCTCAGCCCTTCTTGTGCTTGAAGAACTCCACTTGGCGGAGTCTCTTTTCGGCCGCTGCCTTGGTCTTATAAGGACCGCCCAGGTTCTTTCCCTTCTCCGAGAGAACCTTATACCCGCCCGCGACTTTCTTGATCATTGCCTTGTCCTCCTTTGCATCCAGCATCCTCAAACGGCGCTAAGAAATCTGTGCCGGCCGTCACATCTCCGCCACCACATAGATGTGCGGCAGATAGGGCTCGAAATCAATACGGCGTTTGCGGTAAAACGAGACGTGGCTTGCCTTCGCCAGGGAATGAATCATGGGATATTTCGCGCTGGTTTACGAAGTCGTTGACGATTACCTGCCCCGCCGCGGCGCCTTTCGAGACGATCACTTGCGCCACGCGCGCCAGGCCTACGATCGTGGAGAGCTCCTCCTTGCCGGCGCATTCGCCGATCCCGCCGATAAAGCCCTTCTCGTCTTCCGCACAGACGATCCGGCGGTCGTGGAATCTTTCGCGCGCAATGATCCCTACGTCGTAAACGGGCTCGTCAAGCGCTGGGAGGTTCGCCCGTGGACAGTCGTGATTGGCAACACGGTTGACTCCCTTCCGTGACCCAGTCTCCTCTTGAATCACACCCTTGCTGTCGCCGTCATCTCAGCCGCCAACAACCTTGCGGGTGAATCATCGTTCTGGTAGCTTGCTCGCAGAAGCGCCTTTTCTTGGGAACGGCGGACAAATGATCTCGAATCAATTGGCTTCCTGCGGCCGACTGCGTCTGTTCGCCGTCGCAATCGCCCTGGTCGTCCCTTTTGCGGCTCACGCGCAGGCGAACGCCGCCGCATCGCGGGCGATGAATCAGCCCGTGGCGCCGTTTCACATCATCGGCAATATCTACTACGTTGGCGCGTCCGACGTTGCCTCGTATCTGATCGTCACTCCGGCCGGCAACATTCTCCTCGATGGCGGCTTCGTTGAAACCGCTCCGCAAATCGAAGCCAACATTCAGACGCTCGGTTTCAAGCCGCGCGACGTCAAGATCCTCCTCAGCAGCCACGAGCATCTCGATCACGCCGGAGGTCTCGCCGAACTCAAGAAATTGACGGGCGCGCAATTCGTCGCGCTCGCGGAAGAAGTGCCCGGACTCGAAAGCGGCGCCTCGTTTCCGGCGGTCACACCCGATCGCGTGATCCACGATGGCGACTCGGTCGAACTCGGTGGCGTGGCCATGACCGCGCATCTCACGCCGGGCCATACTCGCGGCTGCACCACCTGGGCCATGGTCACTCACGACGCCGGAAAGCCATACAACGTCGTCTTCGTTGGCAGCGCGTCGGTCCTGCCAAACTACAAACTGATCGATCGCCCCGGAAGCCCTGCCACGTATCCCGGCATCGAGGCGGATTACGAGAAAACCTTTCGTGTTTTGAAGTCGCTTCCCTGCGATGTATTTCTCGCGTCGCACGGGCAGTTTTACTCTCTCGTGCAAAAACGCGAAGCCATGTCCAAAAACCCGGCACAGAATCCATTCATCGATCCGGCGGGTTACCGGGCCTACATTCAAGGCGCGGAAGCCGCCTTTCAGGCGGAATTGCAGCGCGAGCATTCTGGATAGAGTTCTGCGAAGGAGGACTTCATGATCTGTTCTTCGTGCGGCGCGACGGTTGCCGACGGCACGGCATTCTGCGGCTCCTGCGGCCGTCCCGTTGTCGGCTACAACGTCGGGCAAATGCCTTCGGCTGCTCCATCCATCGCTTCGCCGGTTGCTGTCGGCGGCGTGTCCATGACGGGTGCCACCGTCTACGCCGGCTTTTGGCTGCGCTTCGTCGCGTATTTGATCGACGCTGCGTTGACGTTGCTCGTCTTTGGAGTCATTGCGGCCGTCGTCTTTGCGATAGTCGGTGTCGGGTTTTTTCGTAACGTGGCGGAAGGAGCGAATCAGAGCAATCCGGCCGTTCCCGTAGCGTTCTTTGCGGCCATCTGGTTTTTCTTCATTGTCTTGATCGTAGCGTCCTGGCTCTATTACGCTTTGATGGAAAGCTCCCAATTTCAGGGAACTCTCGGAAAGATCGCCCTGTCCCTCGCGGTAACAGACGCGCAGGGAAGGCCCGTCACCTTCGGTCGCGCGAGTGGTCGTTTTTTCGCAAAAATCGTGACCGGAATGATTCCTCTTTGGATAGGCTATATCATGGCCGGTTTTACAGAGAAAAAGCAGGCGCTGCACGATATGATCGCGAGCTGCCTTGTTGTAAGAAAGGTTTGAGCGAGCCGGAATCAACCTGAAGACGAGAAGCTATTTTCTCCAGAATGTGGGCCACCGTTGCCTGATGAGATTCCGGCTCCGTTGTTCTAAGTCGTAGCGGAAGCCGAAACCAGCCTCGAAGGAACACACGTTGATATGTCGCAGATGTGGCCAGGAACTGACTGAAGGAGTGCGCGCGTGCGCTTCCTGTGGAGAACCGGTTGGTGACCACCCTCCCACCTCCGAACCCGGGCTCGCCGCGACGGCGCGTCCCGCCGTTCGTCGCTCCGTTGTCTACGCCGGATTCTGGCTGCGCGCCGTAGCCTGCGCCACCGATTTGCTCCTGTTCGGATTGACCTTCTTTTTCCTGGTCATAGAACCACTCTTAGCGCGCGGCGCGATTCCCGCCGACGATCCATGGTTTCTAACGCAGAAAAGCCGGCAGGTCGTTGCGATACAACTCCTTTTCGATATGGCCTATTGGCTCTACTCCGCTTCGTTCGAGAGTTCCCAATGGCAGGCAACACCCGGAAAAAAACTGCTCGGGCTTGTTGTTACTGATCTGAAGGCTCAACGTATCAGCTTCGCCCGGGCGTCAGGCCGTTTTTTCGGAAAATTTATTTCGCAGCTTCCGCTTTTCTTCGGTTTTGTGATGGCGGGTTTCACGCCGCGAAAACAGGCCTTGCACGATCTTCTGGCAAGCTGCCTCGTCATTCGAAGACCCAAACAAAACTGAACGGATTTTCGCGAGTATTCGCCCTACGCGCCGCTGCGCGCATGCTGGGCCGGCGCCTCGCGCAATTCGCCGCGAATCTTGGCGGTGAATTCCGAGCCGCGCACCACGCGTCCGCCGGGCTCGGCAATGTCCGCGGTGCGGTACCCCTGTTCGAGCACGCGATCGACGGCAACCTCGATCCACTGCGACTCTGCGTCGAGGCCAAACGATTCGCGCAGCATCAGCGTCGCCGAAAAAATCGCGCCGAGCGGGCACGCCACGTCCTTCCCCGCAAGCGTGGGGGCCGAGCCGTGAATCGGCTCGTAGAGCGCGGGCTGGTCGGGTCGTCCGCGGCTCAATGAGGGAATCAGGCCGATCGATCCGGCCAGCGCCGCGGCCTCGTCGCTCAGGATGTCGCCAAACATGTTGCCGGTAAGAATCACGTCAAACTGCGTGGGCCGCAGAAGAATCTGCATCGCGGCGTTGTCGACGTAAAGGTGATCGAGTTTCACGGTCGGGTATTCGCGCGCGAGGGCCGAAACGGTATCGCGCCACAGAGTCGAGCTCGCGAGCACGTTCGCTTTGTCGATGCTCGTCAAATGGTTCCTGCGCGCCGCTGCTCGCGCGAAAGCGTACCTCGCCACTCGCTCGATCTCGAAAACGGAATATTCGGCAAGGTCGCTGGCCTTCTCGCTCGTGATCTTGTGCTCGCCGAAATAGATATCGCCGGCCAATTCCCGCACGATCTCGAAATCGCAATCGCCCAGGCGTTCTGGGCGCAGTGGAGAAATGTCGCGAAGCGCGGGCCGCAACCGGATCGGCCGAAGGTTGATGTAGAGACCGAGCTCTTTGCGAATCCCCAGCAGACCGGCTTCCGGGCGCGTGCCAAACGGCAGGCCCTCCCACTTGGGCCCGCCGATCGCGCCAAGCAGGATCGCGTCGGACGCGCGGCATGCGGCGAGCGTCGCCTCCGGCAGAGGCGCGCCGCACTGGTCAATCGCATTCCCGCCGAATGGGAGTTCGCAAAATTCAAATTGATGGCCAAAAGCCGCGGCGCAATCCTCGAGAACCTGCACTGCCGCCTTGGTCACTTCCGGCCCGATACCGTCGCCGGGTAAGAGCGCGATTTTCTTTCGCAGTTTGGTCATCGCGAAATCGGCTATTCGTGCGTCACTGCGCGGCCGTGGCTGGCCCGGCATTTACGGGTGTCCGCCCGCGGCGCACCTGGTGAATGATCGTGATCAAGTCGCGGTCGCTGATTTCTTTCTCGGCGTCCGCGCGGGCAATCGCCAGCGTGTAGCACTCCACGAGCTCGGCATCTGAGGTCTCGTAGCCGAGATCGGCGAATCGCGCGCGAAATGCGTTCCGCCCCGAGTGCTTTCCGAGCACGAGCTTCCGCGCCGGCACCCCCACTTTCTCCGGCACGATGATTTCGTATGTCAGCGGATTTTTCAGGATGCCGTCCTGGTGGATGCCGGCCTCGTGCGCAAAGGCATTCGCGCCGACGACGGCCTTATTCGGTGGCACGGAAACGTTCGTGATCGCAGTCAGCATGCGGCTGGTGGGATAAAGCTTTTCGAGCGTGAGGCGCGTCTCTACCTGGTAGTGGTTCTGCCGCACGTGCAGCGCTACCGCGAGTTCCTCGAGCGACGCGTTTCCGGCGCGTTCCCCGATCCCGTTGATCGTGCACTCCACCTGGCGCACGCCGGCCTCGATCGCAGCCAGCGAATTGGCCAGGGCCAGGCCAAGATCATCGTGGCAGTGCGCGCTCAGAATCACTTCCGGATGCGCTCCGAGCCGCGCCCGCACCTTGCGGAACATCTCTGCATATTCGTCCGGCGTCGAGTAGCCCACCGTGTCCGGCAAGTTGATGATCGTGGCGCCGCATTCCACAGCCGCAAGCACCACCTGGCACAGGTAATCCATATCCGTACGGCTGGCGTCTTCCGCCGAAAATTCGACTTCCGGGCAGTGCTGCCGCGCGAAGCGAATCATCTTGGTGATCTGATCGAGCGCCTGCTCGCGCGTGCTGCGAAGCTTGTGTTTCAGGTGAAGGTCGGAAGTGGCGAGGAAAAGATGAAGGCGGGGCTTGGCGGCGGGCTCGAGACCGCGCAGCGCCGCATCTACGTCGTCTTGGCGCGCGCGCGCGAGCGCCGCTACCTTGCAGTGTTTGATTTCCGCAGCCACGGCCCGCGTCGCTTCGAGGTCGCCCGGCGAAGCGATCGGAAAACCTGCCTCGAGGATATCCACGCCGAGCTCTTCGATCTGGCGCGCCAGCCGGAGCTTTTCCTCGCGATTCATCGAAAAACCCGGCGACTGCTCGCCGTCGCGCAGGGTGGTGTCGAAAATCTGTACCGTATCCATCGCGGCTCCTTGTCTTCTACGATTACCAGTGAACCGCCGCCGAGTCAAGGAGTCCAATTTATATTTGTTGCACGCGGAATAAATCCCTCTTATGTATAATTCTCGAGGGAGGAGCCGTTTTGGATCTCGCATCGCTGCAGGTATTTCAGACTGTCGTGCGTGAACACAGCTTTTCCCGCGCTGCCGAAAAGCTCTACCGGACTCAGCCTGCCGTCAGCATCTCGATTCGCAAGCTCGAAGAGTGGGTTGGGCAGCCTCTGTTCGTCCGCGGCTCGGGTGCCCGCATGCTCACCGATGCCGGCGTTCTGCTGCTCGAATACGCCGACCGCATGCTCAATTTGCGCGAAGAGATTCGCAAGGGAATGAACGATCTCCGCGGTCTCGAACGCGGACAACTCGCTCTCGGCGTCAACGAAAGCTCGATCCACGCGCTGCTTCCCGCGCTCGACCGCTATCGCCGCCTGCATCCTGGAATTCATATCAAGGTCCATCGCGTCTTTTCGCGCGACGTCCCGCGAGAAGTCCTCAATCACCACCTCGATATCGGAGTGATCTCCTATCTGCCCGAGGAGCGCGATCTCGCTGCCGTCGAGTTCCATCGCGATTCGCTCGTGCTCGTCGTGTGGCCGGGGCATCGCCTGTCCAAGCGGAAGGACGTCGACATCAAGGATCTCGGGCGGGAAACATTCGTCGCGCACATCGTGGAATCACCCTATCGCCAAAGGGTGATTCAGATGTTCGCTCGCCATCGCGTTCCGCTCCAGATGGATATCGAAATGCCCACCCTCGAGAGCATTAAAATGCTGGTAGAAATGAAAAAGGGAGTCGCCATCGTCCCGCGCATGTGCGTCGAGAGCGAAGTCGCGCGCGGCGGTCTGCGCGCCCTCCGCATTCGGCAGATGCGGGTTGTCCGAAGGCTCTATCTCGTCTACCGGCGCGACCGGCCGCTCACCGCAGCCGCGCAGGAGCTCGTCGAAATCATCCGAAAGAAGCGCGCGCCCGCAAAACGCGCTGAATCGAACGGCACAGCCGCCTAAAAGTTCGTGCTGAGACGCAGCGCAAAGCTGCGCGACGGCCCGATCGCGTTCCCCGAAAACAACCCGCCGAAATCGATCACCCACAGCGCGTTGTTTAGATTCTCGCCATCGACCTGCAACTGGACATTGAAGCGCTCTGATTTGTACAAATCGGCGCCCGCCGACGCGTTCACCTGAAAGGTGGGGTAGATTCTGCCCCGGTCGAAATTGATGCGGCTGATTACTTTCGAGCCGTATTGCTCGGTTACGCCGGCAATACATTGGTCCATCGTTTCGTCATCAGGGCATTGGAAGTCGAAAGGGAGCCCCGTATCGTACTGGACTCCGCCCGCAACCCACAGGCGAGGCGATATCTGATACCGAAGGCGCCCGCGAACCGTGTTCCGCTGATCCTGTGAATCAGGAAAGTGCCCGGAAGGCGGATTGTCGGCGTCGTCGCCGAGGAACAACCCGCCGGTAACCGGGAACCAAGCGTTGCCAACCTCATACGAATAGCTCAGAAATCCCGAGAAGCCGCGCGTCGGCTGCAGATCGAGCTTGGCCTCAGCGCCGTAAATAACGGCCTTTTGAAACGCGATTGGGAAGCTGATCGTGGTGTTATCGATCTGGTCGTCGTCGGCATAGTTGTTCACATCCCTGCGGAAATAATTTGCGTCGAGCTTCAGCTTGTTCGAGAAGACCTTGGTCAGGCCCGCTTCGTAGTAGTTCCCTTCCGAAGGCTCCACCGGCAAACGAAGGAACTCGTCCGGATCGATGGATTCCACGGCGGTCGAGCTTGAAAGCAGAATGTTCTCGAACGAAGGCGTCTGGAATACCCGGTCGTAGGAAAAATGCAGGACGACATTCGCGGAAGGAAAGTACCGCGAAATCGCGAACCGCGGGTCGACCGCTTGCCGGTTCAGCAGCAGCTGGTAGTGGTCCCAGCGAACGCCCGCGTTGATCGTCCAGTTCCCCACGCGAATCAGGTCCTGTACGAACGCCGATTGCTCAAGATCGGGGCGATTGCCGAGAAAGCTGAAGGTACAACCCGGGCCAGTCTCGCCGCCCTCGCCGTCGGGCGCGCAAACGTCGGGATCGAATTGCGTCGGGTCCGTCACGATATAGCTCGTGTTTTCGTGGAGGAAAGCGTTGTCAGATTCGACCCCGAGCTTCCACTCCTGGTGACCATGGTCGATCGTGACTGTTCCCTTGAAGTATCCGTCGGTGAAATGATTGTGCTGAAAGACTTCAACGGGAATCGAATTCGCATTCGAGTTGAAGTCGGTGTCGTTATCGCGCACCATGCCGTGAAAATCGGCCACCGCGCTCGAAGAAAACACGTGCTGGTAGGAAACGATGCCCATCGTTTCGATGTTGTCGGCCGTCTGCCTCTGCCCAGCGGCCTGCTGCACGAATTCGTTTGGCAGATCGTAACGGGCCACCTCGTGGCGCACGCTGAACGTCAATCGGTCCTGGGAAGTAAGATCGCGCTGGTAATGGAGAGAAAAATCCCCAAGCGTTCCCGTGTTCGAGAAATTCTCCGGAACAACGGGATTCAAGTAGTGATCGGTCATGCTGCCACTGGCGCTGCCTCCAAGGGTGTTCTTTCCCCAGACGTATTGCCCTTCGGCAAAAGCTCCCGCTGAGTCAAAGCTGCCGCCCGAAAGGACGACCTCGCCGTGGAAGCCGGGTTGCGAATCCTCTACCGTGTTCACTTCGACCACGCCGCCCATCTTGCGTCCGTACTCGGCGGGAATTCCCGCCGTATAAATGCTCATCGACTGCACATCGTCCGCCTCGATCTCGGGGCCAAAGCTGGGCGAGCGATTGTCCGTCAGCGGAATGCCGTCGATCACGAACTGCGTCTGATACTCCGAGCCGCGCGGGTGCAGCACTGCGTTCCCTTCATACATCCAGCCCGGCTGGGAGTTCACCAGGTCCTGGATGGAGCGGCCGGGAATCGAGCCCATGCGGTCTTCTATGGAGTTTCTACCGATCTGGCTCACTGAACCCGCTTGATCGGGATCGATTAGAGTATTTTCCGCCGTCACGTTCACCGACGTGTTCACCGGCGAGAGCGTCAGCCGGATCGCAGCTTCGGTCGGGACCGATGACCGAATTTCGATTACCTCAGAGGTCGTGACGAACCCGCTCCGCGTAATCTCCACTTGATATTTCCCGAAGGGCAGATTCTGCAAGTCAAGCCTGCCCCCATCGTCGGTCGTGAGCGTGCTTCGGTACTGATTGGCTTCGCTGGCCACCTGGACCGTAGCTTTCACCCCCGCACCGCTGGGGTCTAAAACCTTGAGCTTTAGCTCGCCGCTATTCGCCTGCGCAAACGCAATCGTTACACTCAGAAAGAACAGCCCCAGGACTCTCTTCACGTGGTTGGCTCCCGTAGTTCTGCCGACGACGAATCTGCAGAACCTTCGTTTTGGATATTCCCCAAGGAGTCGTTCTGTTCAGGCTTTATTTTCGCTTTGCTCCTGCGCCCCTAGGTTAGGTGCTCTAAATTGCGAGGTGCCGTTGTAGAATCCGAGCCGGAGAATACCGGGGCCCAATGTCCAGCCAGACGCGAGACTCGATCACCCATCTGACTCTTCTGGATCGCACCGCAACACTTCTAGCCCAGGATTCTCCCGCACCCGATATCCAATGCGAAGTGATGCAGCTTTTCGACGAATATCGCGGCAAGCTCATGCGCTATGCCGTTTCGTTCGGTATCGAGGTCGAGGATGGCGAGGACATCACTCAAGAGGTGTTCCTCGCGCTTTTCCGGCACCTTCGCGCGGGCAGATCGCGTGAGCACTTGAGGGGCTGGATTTTTCGAGTCACGCACAATCTCGCGCTGAAACAGCGCAGTGCTAGATCCAGGCAGCGGGTCCGAAACGCCTACGACGATTCGGTGATCGAATCGCAGCTGGATCCGGAGGCGAATCCTGAGGAAGAGGTAAGCTCGGCCCAACAGCGAAGGCGCTTGATTTGCGCCTTCAACGCGCTTCCGGAGCGCGATCGATGTTGCTTGTCCCTACGGGCGGAGGGTCTGCGCTATCGCGAAATCGCCAGCGTGCTTGGGATGTCGCTCGGCGCGGTATCAAATTCACTGGCGCGATCCATGGAGCGGCTGGCGCGCGCGAACGAACGGTAAACAATGCGGCACGCAAACGATCACATCAGCGACGAAGAACTCCTGCTTGCCTTGGACGGCGAATCGTCCATCGAGCGCGCGGAGCAGATCCGCGTCCACCTCGCAAACTGCCCTGCCTGCCGCGCGAGCATGGAAAAAATCGAAAATGCTTCGGTCGATTTCAACCGCGTCTATCGCGCCTCCGAAAAGGTTCCCGCGCTGCCGCCCGCAATCGCGCGTGCGAATCTTCAGCAACGATTGGCCGCTCTTTCGCGGCCGTCGGTCCCGCGATCCTCGCTGCAGCGCTGGCTCAGTCCGGTGCACGCGTGGGCATACGTATGTGCCGCGGCGCTGCTCTTGCTTGCCTTCGCGATGGGATGGGGGCACCGGCGAGCCCAGGAGCGCGAGGCGAGCTTCGCCGCGTCAAGCGACCTTGGCGGGCCAGTATTGCCGGATGAACGCCTCACTCCGGGGGCGACCCGTCCCGTGACGGCGAATCAGATCTGTTCGGCCGGAGGCCCAGCCGAAATGAGGCCGCCGCTTCCCCTTCAGCGCGCGGTGTTTCACGAATACGGCATGGATGGCGCGCCCGCGCGAAATTACGAAGTGGATCATCTGATCACGCCGGCGCTGGGCGGCACGGACGATATCCGAAATCTCTGGCCGGAGCCCTACTCCTCGACGGAGTGGAATGCGCACGTCAAGGATGAGCTCGAGGATCACCTGCACAATCTGGTCTGTGGGGGAAAATTGGACCTCAACACCGCCCAACGCGACATGGCGAGCAACTGGATTCGCGCCTATAAGAAATACTTCCACTCCGACCAGCCGCTTCCCCGCACCTCCGAGGTGACCGAGAACCGGCGCCGCGCGCGAAGAAGCTAGCGGCGGCGCGTCTCAGCGGAAGCGAGCGGTTTGCCGCCGCTGCTCGGCCGCAGCTTCGAGGAATTTCTCCGTGTCGGGACGGTCTTCCGGGGGAATCGCCCATCGTTGGCTCAGCCGGTCGGCGATTTGCTCGGCCATCGCCCTGCGTACGTGCGGCTCGAGGCTTCCGCGGCGGTCGAGAAATGCCTCCACCAGTTGCAGCTCCTCAACCGTAAGCTGCGGAAGCGGCCCCGCAGCCGGAGCCTGCGCCGCAATCTCGGACGACTGTTGCCACACCGAATTGACGCCTTCGAGCGGCTTTTCGTGTATCACCACCGTGCCCGCCGCGTAGTCGCCCACGCGCTTGTTCTCCCGGCTGATCAGCATGGTCACGAGCCCCGTCGCGTACATCGTCGGCAGCGAATCGACGATGCGGAGCAGATTGCGCAGAATCGCATCGTACGCGCTGATCGGCCGTCCCGAATCCTTGATCACACGAAGATGCGTCCAGCGCTTGCCCGGCGTTTGCCCGTTCCAGAGCGCCTCGAAGAGTGTGAAATAGCCGAATTGCAGGCTGAAAACAGCGAATATCAGGATCGCAGCCGTCCAGATGCCGGCCACCTTCGAAAAAAGACTCAGCGATGCTGCGAAGATCGCGAGAACCGTCACGATCACCACTCCTGCCGCCACCTGCAGCAACGTATCCAGCGCGAGCGCCAGGAAACGGCTGCCGATTCCGGCAAGCGGAAACTCCAGAGCCGTTTGCTCCGGCGTTTCGATGGTAAGCTTGTCGAAAGAGGACATCCGTGATCTCCACAAGCTGGCTGCAGAAGCGCCGCCCTTACTGGGCGCGCATCGATGAGCTCATCACCCGCTCCGGCCGCAACGGCGTCCGCGCCCTCACGCACAGTGAACTGCAGGAATTAGCCCTATTATATCGTCAAACCGCTTCGGACCTTGCCACCATCCGCGAGGATGCTTCCAGCCGCAACCTCACCCATTATCTGAATCAGCTTCTTGGCCGCGCCCACAATCTGATCTACATGGGCCGGCGCGCCCGCGGCGGCGGAATCATCAGCTTCTATCGCGACACGTTTCCCGAAACATTCCATCAAACGCTGCCTTACACGTTTGCCGCCTTCGCGATTTTCCTGGCCCTCGCCGCGGCCGGAATGATGATGGCGATCGTCGATCCCCGGCTCCAGCAATACATGCTCAGCAGCGCCATGATGGATACGATCGCCAGGCGCCAGATGTGGACGCAGTCGGTCGTCGCGATAAAGCCCCTCGCGTCGAGCGCAATCATGACGAACAATCTCACCGTCACGCTGACGACTTTTGCTTTCGGCATCACCGCGGGCATCGGCACCGTCTACCTGCTCGCCTACAACGGATTTCTCCTCGGCGTCGTCACCGCCGCGTGCTGGCAGGCGGGCATGGCCGATAAGCTGTACAGCTTCGTTGCGCCCCATGGCGTGCTCGAATTGCCGGCCATCTTCATGTCCGGCGGAGCGGGATTGCTTCTCGCCAAAGGCCTGCTTTTCCCCGGAAATCTGCCGCGCAAGGATTCCATCGCATTGGAAGGAGGACGAGCCGTGCGGCTGGTCCTCGGCATCATTCCCATGTTGATCGTCGCCGGCACGATCGAAGGATTCGTTTCGCCCTCCGATCTCCCCGCCTGGCTGAAATACACGCTGGCGGCCGGCCTCTTCGGCCTGCTTCTCCTCTATGTGAAGCGGAAAACTCCCCGACAACCGCGCGCCGCAGAACCCGTCGAAACGCGGGCCGCGCCGGCTTCGCTCGGCTAGAACGCGAAAAAAACGTGCTGGAAACCTGCTCGAACCGTGTCGATCGAATTGCGCTAGAGCAGGCTCCGTTCCTTCACCTCGAGATATCGATTCACCAGCGCCGTCGATAATTTCGTGGGATCCACTTCCAGCGTGAGCGCGCCTTGCTGGCGCAGCCGCCTCAGCAGCAGGTCCCGCCGCTGCACGATTTCCAGCGCCGCCGTATATCGATACATTTCGTTCTTGTTCTCGGGACTCGCCGCGACCACCCGATGCAGCTCTGGCTGCCCGATAATTCCCAGAAGCACCAGATGCCGCGTGGCCATTCGCGCGGCGCATTCGATCACCTCTGGCGTCGCCGCCGTTTCCGCCAGGTCCGTGAGCCACACGATCAGGCTGCGCCGGCTCTGCAGCGAGAGCAGCAGCTCCGCCGCCAGCAAGTGATCCGCCTCATAGGGCTCGGTGTGCACGAGCGCCAGGCTTTCCACCATCGCGCGCAGGTGCGCCATCCCGCGCCCCGGCGCCACGCGCTGCTGCGGCTTGCGCCCGTAGGCGAGCAGCGCCACGCGATCGCCCGAATAGAACGCCACCTGAGCCAGCCCCAGCGCCGCTTCCACCGTGTAATCGAGCTTCGTCAGGTTATCCACACGCGCCCGCAGCAGGCGTCCCGCGTCGAGGATGATCCACACCGTCTGGCTGCGCTCGATCTGATGCACTTTCGTGATCAACTTGCCGCGCCGCGCCGTCGCGCTCCAGCAGATGTCGCGCCACTCGTCTCCCGCGCGGTATTCGCGCAAGCTCTCGAATTCCCGGCCGTAGCCGCGCTGGCGCTTCAGCCGCTTCTCGAGCTCGATCTGCCGGCTGCGGATCAAATAGATGCGAAGCTTCTGCGCCTCTTCGAGGTTCGGGTAGACGCGCACGGTCTGCTCCAGGCTCGCGCGCGCCCAGCGCTCCGCGAAGAGAAACGGACTCGAATATCGCAGCCACACGTCGCCGAAACGGGCGTCGCCTCGCGACCGGGGCTCGATTGCATACGATCCGCTCCCGGACTTCCCGGCCCCGGCCGAGATTTCCAGGCCCGGAAGCCCGTTGCAGAAACTTTGCGGCGGCTCGTCGGTGACTTTCGCGGAGATCGACGTGCGAGACGTATTCTGGATTTCGATCGCGACGTGCATTGGTTTCGCGAGCCCAAGCGGCTCGTCCCAAACGCGCTGCACCTCGATCTGCTCCGGCTTTGGCAGTCGACTCAGATCCCAGCCCCACAGCGCGAGGGCCATCGCATCCCACAAAGCCAGCGCGTAGAGGAATCGCGGGTCGCGCCACGCCGGCGCGATCCACACCAGACCCATGAAGAGAAAGAGGAAGAATCTGCGGCCGAAAGCGACCGGCACGCGCCCGGCGCTCTGCGCCCGCGCGGCCACATTCGCCGGGACGAGTCGTTTCTCGGTCATTTCATTTGGGAACGGCGATCCCGGCAACCACTTCCGCCACAACTTGGTCGGGTGTGACGCCTTCGAGATCCGCTTCCGGCTTGAGAATCATGCGGTGCCGCAGGATCGGCGGGGCAATGCTTTTGACGTCGTCCGGAATCAGAAAATCGCGCCCTTCCATTGCCGCGGCGGCTTTGGATGCCAGCATCATCGCAATCGCCGCTCGCGGGCTTGCCCCCAGGCTCACGGCCGCCGAATTGCGCGTCGCGCGAACGATGGCAACGATATATTCGAAAAGCTTCGGCTCCACGCGCACCCGCGCCGCCTCCGCTCGCGCACTTTGCAACGCTTCCGTCGGAACGGGTTCGAGTCCCGCGCGGTCGAGATTCTTCGCCTCGAATCCCCCCTGGTAGCGCGAGAGAATCTCCGATTCCTGCGAAGCCTCGGGATACCCGATGCGAATCTTCATCAGAAATCGGTCGAGCTGCGCTTCCGGCAGCGGGTAAGTGCCCTCGAATTCCACCGGATTCTGCGTCGCGAAGACGGAAAACGACTGCGACAGCGGATAGCTCGTCCCGTCGATCGTCACCTGCTGTTCTTCCATCGCCTCAAGCAGCGCCGATTGCGTTCGAGGCGGCATGCGGTTGATTTCATCCACCAGCAGCAGGTCCGTGAAGATCGGGCCGCGATGCAGCCGGAAGCTTGCCGATGACGGCTCGAAAATGTTGCCGCCCAGAATATCCGCCGGGATCAGATCCGGCGTGCACTGCACGCGCTGGAATTGCAGTCGGAAAATATGCGCCAGCGATTTCACGGCGAGCGTCTTGGCCAGTCCCGGCACTCCTTCGATCAGGCCGTGGCCTCCGGTCATCACGACCACCAAGAGCTGATCGAGCGCATCTTCCTGCCCCACGATGATCTTCGCGAATTCCTTTCGGACGTGTGAGGCCAGCGCGGCCGCGTTCATTTCCATCAGGTCGTCTCCTGTTTCTGGTGCCGCGTGGATTCGATGCGGTCCGAATAATCGTGCAGCTGCTGGACCAGTTCGAGCGCCTCTTTTTCGTCGAGTTGAATATTCCGCATCGCGCGCTCCGAGCGGGCGAGTGTATCGAGAAGCGCCGCCTCCGGCCAGCCAAATCGGCCAGACGCGGCGCGAGCGAGTTCCGAAAGTTTGGCTTTCGTCGGCGCGCCCAGCTTTCGCGAGAGCGACGTGAGCAAACGCTGGTAGGCCACTCCCACGGCAGCCGGCGAGGCGTGCGCCGATTGATACAGATCGCCCAGCGTCTCCACAAATTCGAGCGGCGAAAGCCGTGATTCCACGGCCTGCACGCGCACCGGCCCTGCCCTGCGTGAAAATGTGAAGACAGCCGCCAGAAATGCGAGTCCGATTTGCAACCCCGCCCACGGAAGCGGTGTTTCCGCGAAATATGAAGCGAGCGAACCTCGCGAGCCGTGAAAATATTCATCCCACAAAACGCGCGAGGCGCTCGGACCTACCGCATTCAGGAAGAACGCCAGATTGCCTTTGTCGCGGATCAATCCATTCGAGAGGGGAGAAGACGAGGCCCACCAGATCACTTGTCCGCGCCCCACATTGTACGAAACCACCACCGGATTCTCCGCGGCGCCGTACACGCCAAGCTGTGACGATTTGTGTGCCGTCCATTCATCCGGCGCGACCATCGTGATTTCGGGCGCGTCGTGCGTTAGCGGCGAGGGCAGCAGAGACGAATAAGTCTTTGGCGATAAGTCCCAGCTCGGCACTTCTTTGGCCGAGGCTTCCGGCACCAGCTTCGCAGCCGCGCCCCCGAGCGCGAGCACCCGTCCGCCGCCGAAAACGAAGTCGCGAATCGCCATTCGTTCTTCACTCGACGCATCTTCCGACGGCTCGGCGAAAATCAGCACCGTGCCGCGCGGGTCGGCCGGCAATTCCTCGGGTGGCCGCTCCCAACGCTCCGCGTGATAGCCCAATTGATTCAGCAGCAGAAACGCCGCCTTGGCGCCGGCCCACTCGGGCGAATAGGTGGAGGGATACCCGATCGATTGCTGCGCGGGCGCCGGCGCCAGCGCAAACGTCAGCGCCAGCAACACGATCATGGCGACTCCCGCTCCGATCAGGAGGCGGCGATCGCCGGAGTCGAGGAAGGCAGGCATCCGAGCTTCTCCAATTGCTGCATCGCATCGCTCCAGTCCGTCTCCGTGGCCGAGCGGTATCCGTACCAAACGAGTTCGAAGCGCCGCGTCAATTGCGCGAGCGGCGCGTATTCCGCGCTCTCCCGGCGGATCAGCCGCAGCGCTTCGCGCGGGGTCCTCGCGCGATCCTGCGGCAATCGGTGAATCTCTTCGAGCCGCATCACGCCGGCCCAATACGCGGCATGAATCGCGGCGCGGTAATCGCCGCGCTCGGCCGAGGCCCGCGCGTTCCGCAGCCAGTCCCGCCAGCCGCCCTCCGGCCGCGCGGCGCCGTCGAGATCCATCTCCGTCTGCTTTCCGCCGCGAAGCGAAGCGCGCACCGCCCAGGCGCCCAGCAAGAGCGCCGCAAGTACGATCAGCGTCCAGGCGATTGCATTTCCGATCGTGCGCCCATGCCGGAAATGCCCGAAGAATCGCTCGAGCTGCCGCCCGATCCAATCGTAGACGCGCGCTTTCAGCAGATCGAACCACGAAGGCCCGTGGCCATTCTGAAATTCTCGCGCGCTCAGGATGCGATTCAACTGAGCGCGGGATTCCTGCAGCCTCGCGGAATTCGATTGCTCCTCCAGGCTATCGGCCGCCGCGCGCAATGCCGCGAGCCTCTCTCTCGTTCCCGCCAGCAGCGGATTGCTTGCCGGAGCATCGGTGCGCAGCGCCGGGAGCGCATCGGTCAGCCAATCGGTGCTCACGGTATACACTTGCCCGCCATCGGCGACGGTCCACTGCGCCGGCAGGGTCGCCCGAAGATGGCGAAACGCCGCCGGATCGCTTTGGTGGCCGTTCAGCACAGCCGAGCAGCGATCGAGCTCCGAAATATATTCCTGCAGGGTGAGAGGACGCGTGGATGCCGCGCCGGATTGAGAGAAAACCGCCGGCGCTACAAGCGCCAGCAGGATCAGTGAGAGAGACAGCCGGGCCGTGCGTTTCAAAATCGTTCCCAATCGAGAGCCCGCCTCACGCCGGAGAAACCGTTTCTGCAGCGGGCGCGGGCCGGTCGAGCGAAGAAATCATGAACTGCAAATCGAACGCTTCCTTGCGAATGCGTGTGTCGTAGTACAGCAGCACCGTCACGATCAGCGCGATGGGGCCCGTAATCGCGCCTCCGATCGCGCCCGCCACCGCCGAAGTGGGTGCGAGCCAGAAGGGCCACTGCCCTCGCATCGCCTCCACCATCGCTGCGATCGTGAAGGGCCCCTCCAAGAGGAGATTCCCCACGTACGCGATAATCGTGGCCACGAGCAGTCCCAGGAAGATGTGTCCCCGGCGCCCGCGCGTCAGAAAAACGCTGCGACGGATCGTGGCCTGCACCCCGAGGTTTTCGATCATCAGTATGGGAATCGAAACCGTGTAGCGCAGCGCGAACCACACGCAAAAGACAAGCGCGACGACGTACACGAATAGGAAGAGCAGCATCATCAACGCCACGATGATGGGGTTGTTCCGCTGGCCGCTGGCAAAGGTGATGGCGACAACGATGCCGCCCGCAGCCGATAGGATCAGCAAGAAGGCGCCGAGAACTCGAATCAGAATCACCAGGACGACTCCGATCAGCTTCCAGAATTTCGCGCGGATTCTTCCATAGGCCCCGCGGACCGTCGACGGCCGCCCCAGGTATGCGTCCGCCACGGCGCACGTGGCGGCCCCGATCGCGATCGAGTACACAACCATAAAGATTCCAAGGAAGGCCATATAGCCCAAAATCACCCCGGCGATGTATCCCGGCGCGGGAAACGCAGGAGGGCGCCCGGGAGTGAATGTCATGAACGATCCCTCGGCGCTGAGGATCAGGATATTCGCCGGAATCGTGAATGCGGCCGGAACCGCCATGATGCCCACGAAAACCCAGAAATACTTCTTGTAGAGACTGAACGTGCGGTCCAGAAGCTCGCCTAGGCTGAGCGGCCTGAGATCGATCGTCTCCACGAATGCCTCCGGATGGCCCCGCAATGCGACGCGTGCCAGTCATATAACCATAGGGTAACGCTCGAAGCAATATGCCGCGGCCCGCGTTTTGATCTATAGTTACACGCCTTGTTGAGGAGACACATGCGTCTCGGATTATTCGTCGGAATCTTGCTTGCGATCGGCGTCACGTGCCCCGCTTCGCGCGCGCAGGCGCCCAATGGCGCGGCCATCTTTCATCAAAGGTGCGCGATGTGCCACGACAATCCCAGCGGACGCATCCCTTCTCACGAGATGCTCGCTTCCCTGCCGCCGGATACGATCGTCTTCGATCTCACGTTCGGCGTGATGCAGCCCCAGGGTCTCGGATTGAGCGCCAATCAGATTGCGGCCGTCGCCACGTTCCTCACGGGCAAGTCGTCGAATCCCGGCGCCCAGCCGAATCCGGAAGCCAATCGCTGCTCCGGCCTCAGTCCCGCGATTCGCCTGGATGGCTCCCTGTGGAATGGTTGGGGCCACGACGTCGAGAATTCGCGCTTCCAGCCGGAACCGGGCATTAGCGCTGATGATGTTCCGAAGCTGAAGGTCAAATGGGTCTTCGCCTATCCCGGCCCAGTCGTGGGAACTCAACCAACCGTCGTGGGAGATCACCTCTTCATCGGAACTTCCAATGGCTCCGTCTATTCCCTCAATGCCAAGACCGGCTGCACCTATTGGACCTTCCCGGCGGGCTCGGATATCCGCGGCTCTCTGAGCGTGGGACCGTTCGGCAAGCCCTCCGAAAAAAGGTTCGCGGTTTATTTCGCCGATCTCATGAAGGCAACCGCCTACGCGGTGGACGCCACATCGGGCAAGTTGCTCTGGAAGACGAAAGTCGACGATCACCCGCTGGCGCGGATCACGGGTTCGCCCGTCTTTCACGACGATCGCCTCTACGTCCCCGTCTCTTCTCAGGAGGAAGGCTACGGCGCCGTCGCCACGTACGCGTGCTGCACGTTCCGCGGCAGCGTTGTGGCCCTCGACGCCTCAACCGGCAAAATCCTCTGGAAAACATATCCCATCCAGGATCGGCCCCGCCCATTCAAGAAAACATCCGCCGGCGTGCAAATGTACGGCCCCGCCGGCGCCGCCATCTGGTCCGCTCCCACGATCGACGCCAGCCGCAAATTGATCTACGCGGGAACGGGCGATTCCTTCACCGACGTTCCCACCAGCGCCACGGACTCGATCGTCGCCATGGACATCGAAACCGGAAAAATCAAATGGGTGATGCAAGCCACCGCGCACGATAATTATCTTTTCGGATGCAACACGCCCGGCAAAGGCATTTGCCCCGATCCCGTGGGGCCTGACTACGATTTCGGCGCCTCGCCGATTCTGCGCGCGCTGCCGGGCGGCAAGCAGATAATCCTCGCCGCGCAGAAATCGGGAATGGTCTACGCGCTCGATCCAGACGATGCAGGCAAGGTGCTTTGGAAAGTGCAGGTCGGTCCCGGCAGCATGGGCGGCGGCATTCAATACGGCTTTGCCGCCGATGAAAGCGAGGCCTACGTTCCCAATGGAAATCGCTCGGAGAGCAGCCTCTCCGCGCTCGAAATTTCCGGCGGCAAAATGATCTGGCACAAGCCCGCCCCTCCCGGCCAATGCAGCTGGGGCGCGAAAGGCTGCAGCGGAGCGGAATCGGCAGCCGTAACGGCGATACCCGGCATCGTCTTCTCCGGCTCGACCGACGGGCACCTTCGCGCCTATTCGGCGAGCGACGGCTCAATCGTCTGGGACTTCGATACCGCCGCCAAGCCATATGCCGCGGTCAACGGCGTGCCCGCGTACGGCGGCTCGCTCGGCACCGAAGGCCCCGTGATCGCCAATGGCATCCTTTATGTGGTGTCCGGCGAAGGCCGCTTCACCGGACACCGTGGCAACGCCCTGATCGCCTTATCCGCCGCCGGAAAGTAACGCTATAAGCGGTGAAACGTGGAGGTGCGCGATGGTCTCGTTGAACCAATACATGTCGCAGTACGATCACGAGCACACCAACCCGTGGAACAAGCTGCTGCACGGAATCGGCATCCCGGTGATTCTGGCGGGAATCGTTCTGCTCGTGCTGATGCACTGGCGGCTGGGCCTCTCGCTCTTCGTCGGCGGCTGGATACTTCTCTTCCTCGGCCATCGAATCGAGGGGAACAAGCCCGCGTTTTTCCAGGGCGTAATCTATTTTCTCGTCGGGCCGGTTTGGGTGGCGAAGGAAATCGTGGACTCATGCGCCGCGCCGCTTCGCCATCGCGCGCGCCGCACACGCACGCGTTCTCACTCGTGAAGAGATGAAGGGCGTGAGGGGCTGGCAAGCATGGCACAGATAATCCGGCAATGATGCTTCCGGGCCGAAGCCCAGCCTCGCCGTTCCGGGAGTACCGGACCCCGGTCGAAAGCCTCCCACCGGGTTCGCCGCAATTTCCTCGATTGACAAACCAATTCGCTGCGTGTAAGAAGCCTTCCGTGACCGCGAATTGCGTTTCCCCTTGCGGTCGTCCACTGAAGAATCGAAAGCCTGAAGCCGCATAAGTTCAGGCAAGGATGAGGAGAAGAACCCGTGAGAACTCCAAAGGCCGTATTGCCAATATTGTTGCTGATTCTAGCGGCGCTCCCGTGCGCCACGGCTCAAACATCGCCTAACGCTGGAATGCCTTTCCCCGGCGCCGCAACGCCTCAGGCGATCGATCGTGGCGAATTCGCGCTGCCGTCGGATACAGCGCCGATTTCGGTCACCCTGGCGCTCGCGCTTCCTAATGTGGACGAGGCAGAGAGCCTTTTGAGATCGCTCAATACGCCCGGCGATCCGCAGTTTCACGAGTTTCTCACGGCCGATCAGTTCGTGGCGCGTTTCGCCCCCACGAACGCCCAGGTCGCGAAGGTCATCGCGGCTCTGGCCAAATATAAATTGACGGCTCGGCGAGCCACAGCCACGACTCTCGCGGTAACGGGCCTCCCCGCCGATATGGAGCGCGCCTTTTCCGTCAGCTTGCATACCTACGAGGTTCCCGCCCACGGGAAAATCGCGGGCTACACGTTCCATGCGCCTCTCACTCGTCCATCGATTCCCGCCGAAATTTCGGCGTCGGTCGCAGCTGTGGTCGGCCTCGACAATCACCCAAGCTTCCGACCGCTCTATCAGGCCGCTCCCAGGAAGTTGCCCAGGGCGCGCTCGATCGCGCCGGCTTCATCCACCACGGGCAATCCATTTGGATATTTGACGGTCACCGACTTTGCCAACCAATACGACGTCACGCCGCTATATACGCGCGGTGTGTCGGGGAAGGGCCGCACGATCGGCATCATGACGTTGGCGAGTTTCACACCCGATGATGCGTTTGCTTATTGGAGCGCTCTTGGTCTCGCCGTCAATCCGAGCCGCATCCGGATCGTCAATATCGACGGCGGCCCCGGCGCGCCCAGCGACGATTCCGGCTCGCTGGAAACCACTTTGGACGTCGAGCAGTCGGGTGGAATCGCCCCGGGAGCGAAGATCATCGTCTACCAGGCGCCCAATACGGGCCAGGGCTTCGTCGATCTCTTTGCCACGGCCGTCGATGCCAATGCGGCGCAGTCTCTTTCGATCAGCTGGGGTTCGTGGGAATGGTTCAACAATTCCGAAAACGCCCCCGTCACCGACCCGCTTACCGGACGCACGGTCGGCACCACGCAAGCCGTCCACGAACTCCTTCTCCGCGCGGCGATCCAGGGGCAAGCGGTCTTCTCGGCAGCGGGCGACGGCGGTGCCTACGAGGCGAACGATGATCTCGGCTGCCTCGGGCCTTACTCGAAGAAGGTGCCGACCAGCTGCAGCTTGGTGCTGAGCACCGAGTATCCATCGAGCGATACGGCCATCACCGCTGCGGGCGGCACCACCCTGCCCGGCATTCAGGAATACTGCCTCAATGCGGCATGCACGCCGCCCTACTACGTTGTCAATATCCAGCATGAAAGCGTGTGGGGATGGGACTACCTCGACGGATTGTGCGCGGCCCTGGGCGCGCCCACTCCCATCGACTGCGGAATCTTTCCGGCCGGAGGCGGCGGAGGCGTCAGCGTTTTCTTCGGGCAGCCTCTCTATCAGTTTGGCCTTGCTGGCACGCAGCGCAGCCAGCCCGGCCAGGTTTGGCAGGCGGGCCCGGGCCTCGCATCGGAGTTCGGGATTGGAACCTTCTTCGCCCTCCCCGCATTTTATCCAGGCCGCAATGTTCCGGACATCTCCTTCAATGCGGATCCGGACACGGGTTACATTGTCTTCTACACATCATCCGCCTCGGGCTTTGGCGAAGAACCCTACTGGGGCGGCACCAGCTTTGTTGGGCCGCAGTTGAATGGCATCTCGGCGCTGCTCGGCGAGTATTTACAGGGCAGCCGGCTGGGGCTGCTCAACTATGCGCTCTATAGCCTCCCGTTCAGCAACGGGCCTCACGGGAACTATCCCACGCCCTTGCATCCGATCGCGTATGGCGACAACTGGTTCTACTTCGGCCGCAATGGTTACAGTCCCGCCGCAGGGCTCGGCACGCTCGATGTCGCGGGTTTCGCCCAGTTCCTTCACGGTCAGTTCTAGAATGGTTCGGCGCGCCGGCCGATCGAGCGTGTGAGGATCGGCCGGCCGCCGCTTGCGGCAAAGACGGGCGCGGCACCGGAGGAAGCTTCGGGGGTTCTGTCTATTCCCAGCCGGTCGGAGCCTTGTAGGTTCCCGTCACGATCACGGCGGTGATTTCGCGAATCTTCCGATTCTCCACTTTGAAAAGTTCCGCGATCTGGGTACTGTTCGGCCACTCCGAAAAAGCGCCCATCTTCATCATTCCGTGCCCCGGCACATCCACCATCTGCTGCGAGCCCGGGTGATTGAAGCGCACCCGCGCCAGCACCAGCCCGCGCTCTCTGTCGACGATCGGAAACCGCCGCGGGCTCACCGATTGGATGTACGTGAATATTTTCGTGCTGAGCTGCTCGCCGCAGCTCAAAGCGCCAAGCCGCGACGACGCCGATCCCGGGCACGTCTGCACTCCGTTCTCGATGCGCACGCACTCCTTGTCGAACGCCACGATATCGCCGTTGCCCTGCTCGATTCCGTCGAAGTACTTGTTGACGATCGCAACCATCTCTTCGCGCGAAGGGCGATCCGCTGCCGGAACATCCTCCGTGAAAATCGCCGGCGGTGTCGTCAGATTATTCGTGTTCAGCAGCGAAGTCGTCTGCTTGCGCGCGACGAGCGTTTCGATTTCCGCGATCTCGCCCTTCGCCACTTTCAGCCGCAGCCACAAAATCCCCGGCGTGCCGTTCTCCTGAATCACCGCATACGCCCCGGCTTCGCCCGCCCCCGGTTCCGCGAAATCGAGCCGGTAGGTTCCCAGGCCGGTCGCTGTCGCCCACAATCCATCGCCCGGCTGCAGCGCGACGCCGTCCTCGGTGAATTTCACGCCCTTCGCGAGCGGCAACTTCGATGGATCGTGCGCCACAAGCGCCTTCAGATACTGGTCGACGAATCCATCGAGGCATGCCCTGTCGCAATGGCTTGCGGCAGCCGCCCGGTGCGGCTCACTCGCCGATGCCCGGACGCGATTCGGCTTGCCGATCGCGAAAGCGCACGACAACGCAAAGATCGCCGCGGCAATCCAGAATCTCTTTCGCATTGTCACCCCGCTTGGCCCCTAAAATTGCGGCTGGTCCGACATCGAGTCGTCCCAACTGCTCCACCCCGATCCCATCCCGTACGGTGATTGGGTCAGCACCGCTTCGATCTGGTGGAGCTGCCCGCCCGTGACCTTGAAAACCTCCGCGATCTCCCACGTCCAGGGAGTGGTCGGCCCCGCCGTCACTTTCTCGCCGGTCGGCGTCTCGAAGTTCCGCGTGTCCCCGGCCGAGTGATCGAAGAAGCAGAAAGCGAAAACGATCCCGCGCTCCTGATCCACGATCAGAAAGCGCCGGTCGCGAATCCGCGTCACGAAGTGCAGCAGCCCCGATTGGAACTGGTCCTTGCACGACCATGCCGCCGAATACATCGTCGGGTGCTGCGCGGGATCGTATCTCGGCGAAGGCGCGGGCCGCGGTTCGCCCGAAGCCGTCGCTCCGCCCATCGGATGGGGATTGTTCGTCGTCTGCATCCCGTTTTCCAGCCGGTTGCAGTCATCCGCGAAGAAGGAATAATCGTGCTTCCCATCGTCCTGCTGCATGCCCGAAAAATATTTGTTCGCCGTCATGATCAGGTCGATCCGCGACATCCGTTCCGCCGCAGGCACGTCCTCGAGGAACGGCTTCCTCGGCTCTCCCATCTTCTCGAGATTCTTTGCGCCGCCTTCCGCCATTTGCCCGCGCGCGATGATTGTCTCCGCTTCGGAAATTTTCCGGTCGAAGATGCGCAGCCGCAGCGCGATGATCACGGGGTCGCTCGTGTCGCGGGCCCCCGCTTCGTACATCGTCCCGAGAAAACCCACTTCACCGGTTTGCGGATCGTCGATGTAGAACTTGTAGTCGCCCCGCTTGACGGCGCTCCGCCAGAATCCATCTCCCAGCCGCAGATGCTGTCCGTTCTCCGTGAATTTCACGAACGGCGTCACCGGAAGCCGCGACGCGTCGTGCGCCACCACCGCATCCAGATATTGATCCACGAATCCGTTCAGGCACTCCCTGTCGCACATCGGCGGATTCACGGACGGCGCTTGAGGAGAATTCGCGGCTCCTCGAACGATCGCCGGGCGCAAAATCGCAGCGGCGAAAAGTAACATCCCGATCAGGCCAATCGCACCACATATTCGTTTCATCGTTTTCCCCCGGGTCCAAGTCTTTGCGCGGGCATGTATATCAGAAGCGATTTGCCGTCGCAACCTGGCATTCGCATGGCCCAAGCCGGCACGATGGACGAAGCTCGCGCGGTTGCCCGAGATGCCTGTCTAGGTTAAGTTCCGCACCAAATGCTCTCGACCGAACATTTCTCGATCGTTCGATCGGCCGTCAGCAACGCCATGCCTTCCGTCGTCGCCTGGGCGATCAGGATGCGATCGAACGGATCATGATGATGTGATGGAAGATCGCCGACCGCCAGCGCGTGACGATGGGAGATATCCAGCGCCCGAATGCCCCAGGTCAGCATCCATTTTGGGACGTATTTTGCCGGTGGCTCCGGCAGTTCGAGCTTGCCGAGTCCAAACTTGAGGCTGATTTCCCAGGAGCTGGCGGCGGAAAGAAATAGTCCCTCACGCTCGTTGGACAAGAGGTTGCGTGCCCGTCGATTTAATTTGCCGGGCGCGGCAAGCGCCCAAAGAAACACGCTTGTGTCGATCAGGTATTTCATCGCCTTCCGCGCTTCGAACGCTTTTCTCGGCCCTCGAATGCAGCCACAACGGCCGCTGGGAGCGGCGCGTCGAAATCGTCGGCGACCGTCACACGTCCGCTCTCGATTCCGAGTTCGCGATGTGCCTTTGCCTGTCGCACGGGGACCGGGCGCGCCACCGGAACACCACGCCAGCCACGGCGAGGACTTCAGGAGGATTACGGATTGGATTGCGACGCCTGAATGGCGTTGTTCGTAGTGCCCGAGAGCAAATTGTAGTAGATCTGCTCCCCGCCCACCTGCGTCGCCGTCGGCACCTGATTGTCGATCACGATGCCGCTCGTGCCGCCCGCGGCCGGAAATCCGGTGGTCGCTGTGCCGGTGGTGCCGGCTCCAAGCACACTGTAGTTGAGCAGGCAACCGGAAGCAGCCGTGCACGTACCCACGGTTGAGTTAGCCTTGACGCTCGTGAACATCCAGTCCTGGATCAATTGCACGGCCGTACCGGAAGGATAGCTGGCGCCCGCCGTGGTTCCGAGAGCCTTTCGCGTAACGGTCACGGAACTGGCGCCAACTGCCGTGATTTTCATGATCTCGGTGCCCACCAGAAGGTAGTTGTTGGGCGCAGTCGTGCTCATTCCCGATACGGAAGCCACGGGTATCGTGGTCTGCGTCGCGGAAGTCACTCCAGTGCTGTTGATCGTTGTCGCCGCCGACACACTCTGGAACTCCGTCATCGGCGCGCAGGCCGAGGCGATGCCCACCGTACTCACAGGCGTATTGTAGGTGTTCACGGTAGGCGTCGTGATCGTGGCCAGGGGAATCTGATATATGGTTCCGTTTTCGCACGTGTAGATATTTCCCGTGGTTCCGGTCCCCATATAGTATTGGAAGTCGAAGTCGCCGGCGCGCATATGTGACGTAGTCGGGTTGGCCGTGCCACCGCTCGCTTGATTCGGAAAATACACCCCCGTGCCATAGTCGGAGCCGCCTGTGCCGGTGCCCGCCAGGCCCAGGGCTGCGGCTGGGAACACGTTGATGTAGCTGGGATTTTTGTGGCCGCCGTCGCCGCTGTAGCCAATAAAGGTGTAAACCAACTCCGTTGTCCCATCCACGACCGGCGGTTCAAACACGTTGGTCGTATTGTTCTCCAGGCGGCCTGACGTAGTCACGCTGCCCGGGGGCGACGTCACCAGGAATGTGTGCAGATAGCCGCCTTGATCGGTCACGAAGATCCGGTTCGATCCGGAATCATAGATCGGAGAGGTCAGCGCTGGCGGAGTCACCGTGCTCGCGGTCACCGGCCAGTTGGTGGTGGTCTCCGCCGGCATTCCGCTAAAGACGCCGGTAAAAAGATGGACCTTGCCGCTGTTGTCGCCGACGTAGAGATTGTCGGAGTCGTAGTCGTAAAACGGCGCGGAGGCAGTATCGTTGGGACTACCGTTGAGAACGATCGCAGTGAAGCAGGGAGCGGTACACTTGCGGTAATTCGCCGCGCTCACCGAGCCGCCTCCGGAGCCGAACGTGGGCCCGCTGGAGGAACCGCCGGAGTTTGCCATCTTGAGGATCACTAGGCTGGCCACGCTGGAGCTGACCTGAATGAACGCCACTTGCGTTCCGTCAATAGAAAGAACGGGCGAAAGATTTGCCACGGCTCCCGTACCCGTGTTGTAGGACCAATAAACGGTTGAATTGCTGGTTCCGCAGGAGTCGGTGCCGGTGCCGACATAGATTTTGTTGAACGCCATGATGGTCGCCTGCGTGCCGGATCCCGAAGCTCCCGTGGGATAAACGACGTAGTCGCTGCAGCTCGCGGTTGTGGTCGCGAAGGGGTACTTCGCGGGATACTGGCCATCGGCGAGACCCGTCCCGCCCAGCGTCTGGCTCCAATCTTTCTTGATCTCCGACGAGCCCCAGTTCCGTCCACCTCCATGAATCGGCTGAAAAGGGAAATGGTCGTGGAACTGCCATATCCACCGGTATCTGTACTCTGCGTCCATGGACGCCGGCCCCTGCACCGGCGCATTTCTCTTTAGCTGCTGGATCACGTAACGAGGGTTGTTGACGACATTCTTCCATTCTGCGTAGCGGCCACTCTGCAGCGCTTCCTGCTCGGTCCCGGGATTTGAGAAAATCGCGTAACGATGGCTCCAATCATCGGGAGTCCCTGTGATATAGACGCTGCCGACGCGGACGGACGGCGCTTGCTGGCCGTGGACGGGGCTGCTAAAAGCGGCCGCCGAAAGCAACGCCACTCCGAGAAACGGCCACTTCATCCACGAACCGATCGCGATCCGCATGTTCGGCACCCTCCGTCGAAACAATCGTTGCCTTCTATCCAGACTTCGACGCTGCGACTTGCGCCATATCAACCGCAGGCAGGAGTGCCTTGCTGCATCCCTGAGGGACTGTCTACATTAAGGCATCTTGAGTGTGTTCGAGGATCCCAAGCCTTCGGCCGCCCAGACTCTCCGTCGCCTATACCCGCTCCATCGGCTCTTTCCCTCCGGAGCATCGCGACGGCGGAATATATGAATCAAAGTTAACTTGGCGGTACACCCCCGGCAACGGAAAACAGCTCCCGGCGTGCCGAAACGATACTCTTCCCCCGCCAAAGCCCGGCGACCCGGAGCGCACCTGCGAGCCGGAACAACGGAACCCAGATTTCCCGCTCTGTAAGCACCCCTGAGTACCTTTGACGGGGTAAGGGATGCCGCACGCCAAAAGTGCCCCACCCCGTGCGCTTAGGGCGATTCCCTACCCTCCCTCTGATCACTTTCTTTGTTATTATCACTACCTTTAACAGACGGGAGAATTCGCATGACGAGTGATAGAGAACACGTTCTCTGGGGCATTCACTGCGGTTCACACGGCGATTGATTATTTACGAAGAAGAACGTGATTGGCATCGGCTGGCGAGATATGGGTGATCTGCGCAGGCTCGATGGGAGTCGCAAAGCTTTCAAACGGGCCGTAGCCACCGAGTATCCGAGCCAGTGGTTCCCGATTTTGACATTGCCCACCGAGGTGATCCCTGATGGAGCGGAGAAGCCAGGATTTGCCAACATGGTTCCTCACATTTGTTGCGCCTACGAGAGTCCTTTTCGAGCGGGGCTTTGTTAAACGTCGTAATGTGACAATCATCGGTTGGACCTTGTGGTGGCTTTCTGCGAATTTGGCGTTCCTTTTCTTCCTTCCTTGCCTACAACAGCGATTGCGATACTGGATCATCCTGTTGCTCTGGGCGATTCCCTTTTCTCGCATCGTTGAGATCGGCTACGCGTTCTACAACGACGCCTTCGACCAACTGGAAGGATTCCAACCTCGAAGCGGTCTGAGGCGTTCTCAGCGACTTAAGCTATTGGGTTCCAGCTATTTCGAAGTGGCGGTGTGCTATGCATCGCTTTACTTGGCGTTGCCCGAGCCAGCGTTTCACAATCATCCAGCACGACCCTTTGAATCTCTGTATTTCAGTTGGATCACAATTACGACGACAGGTTTTGGAGACATTTTCCCAAAGTCCACACTTGCGAGAATCCTGTGCATGACCGAGCTTGGCATCGGGCTGATGATGATAGTTTTCGCTGTCGGAGCGTATTTCTCGTATGAGGACTCGGGCTGGAAGATTGGCTGATTACCTTCTACCTAAATTACCCACGGGGAATCGCGAATGACCAAAGACAAGATCGCATATCTATATCAAAAAGCAGAAATCGACTCGATTGCGGTTCGCAATATGAAAAAGAGCGTAGCACTACTCTCGCAACGCCAAACTTGGTATCCGTCGCACCACGAACCAGGGAAAGAACCGCTAGAACTTCCAAAACGGAGACGAATTGTCAAATCTTTGGTAATCAATTCGCGACAATTCCTTAAAGAAGACGGCCTTCTGGAGATTTACATTTCTGGTCACGGAACGGATGAAAACGGAAGTATTCAGCCCGTCGCTACCATCGAGTTTGAAGATGGCGAGTTGCGGTTGTCTTGGATAACTGAAGATCATGCGTATGAGGGGATGACGCTTCCGCGCGATAAGGATCGTAAGCTCTCACCAAAGGCATCAGACGCCACAGCGTCCTAGCCTGCATCGGAGCTGAGCGATCCCAGCAATGAAATCGCGTGGGGTACATAGAAGAACCTTAGGCCACTCTTTGATGGGGAATTCCGTTGTTGTCCCGTCGAAACACAGCCCTCGCCGCAACGGGATCGATGCTCCCAAGTTGGTTGTTCAAAACAACAAGTTTCTCTTCGATGTGAGCAATCTTATGTTGAATCTCTTTGGGAGATTTCCCCGTCGCAAGCTTCGCCGTGCTGAAAGCTGAAAGCGTCGCCAGCGCATAAATGAGAGCAGGAAACAGTCGCGAGATTCCAAGTGGTTCCTTGACCAACGAAAACAAATAACCCAACATTAGTCCTGCTGCAATCAGGCCGATCGTAAACATGGCCTGGCCGACGAGGTCGACGATCAACCTCAGGGGCGACTCTAGGTACTCTCTCAACCTCTCGTGGTCGATCTGCAGGTCGATGATTTTGTTCATAAGTCTCGAAGTTGGGGAAAAGTCATCCTTGAGACCCGCGATTGCCATTTTGCTCTGCGAGTAAAGAGAGGAAACCCAGCGGGGCAATGGGCCAAGAATAAGCGCATAGATGGCCGCCAGTATGGCCTCCATTTTATGTAGGACGAGAAAATCCCAAAGTTTTCGCATGATATCCCCCAGAGCGGAGCTTGACAGCCTAACGGTTGATTTTAAACTTTGACCAGGCCCCCGGACAACACAAGTACCCGTCGCTCTAGCGAACCAGGTGGATAAACAGTCCCAGCGCCGCAATGAATGCCGCTAAGCTTGCGATGAGTGCGGCAATGCCGAAAATGCTGTCCTGAAGCCTCGGCTTCGTTTCGCGTTCCCCGAGTCCCTCAATTATCAGAATTCGACTGGCGATGAAAAATGGCGGGAGTGCTGAGCGCAAGACGCGGCTGAACCTACGTCGTAATACACCGTCCACCGACTCGCGGACGATCTGAATAAGCCCCAAAGACCCCCCGACCGTCGACATCACTTTAGCAACCTGCCAGGCATCGTGAGCCCACTGGACAATCCCAGCCCAATGAATACTCCCTTCAACGAAGTGGATCTCGACCTCCGGCCGCGAAGCATGCACGCCGATCGAGTCACTTATGCGGTCTCCGATCTCGCGAGCAATTTCGGCTGACTCCTCCCGGAGCTGCCCGAGCAAGCGTTGCTGCAGCTCGACGAACTCTCGGGAAATAGAAAGGTCGAAGTCGCCTGAAAAGGCGAATCGGACTGGCTGGGGCATTTTGCGAGGCTAATCGTGGATCGTCGACGCGTCAACACGGTTTTGCGGGTAAGGGTGGGGTGCTTTTGGGGTGCGCCATCCCTTACCCCTGAGTACCTTTGACTCCGTCCCGGCAAGCCCTTAGACTCTTCTCCGTGGGCTCCTTTTCCCGCGGCTACGGCTATCGCTTCGACCTCGGCGAATACTTCCCGCGCGCCGTCAAAACGCTCTGCATCATTTGCATCGCCGTATTCCTCATGCAGGAAATTTCGCAGGCGATCTGGGGGCCCGCCGGCTGGATATTCTGGACACATTGGTTCGGGATGGTGCCCGCCTACATCACCCATTACGGATTCGTCTGGCAGTTCTTCACCTATCTGTTTTTACACGACGGAATCTGGCACATCCTGTTCAATCTTCTCTACCTCGCCATGTTCGGCGCCACTCTCGAACACATGTGGGGCTCGCGCAAATTCTACGTGTACTTTTTCCTCTGCGGGGTTGGGGCAGGCCTCACGGACCTCATCGTCAGGACGGCGCTCGATCCGCGCGGCCACGGCATAGCGGCGATTCCCACGATTGGAGCGTCAGGAGCGATCTACGGAATTTTGCTCGCGAATGGAGTCCTGTTGCCCGAGCGGCGCGTCTGGATGTTTCCCCTGCCGGTCAGCGTATCGATGCGCCTCTTCGTCATCGTCATGGGCGCAATCGAATTCTTCTTCACCATCGACGCCTCGGGCGATCACGTGAGCCACATCTGCCACTTGGGAGGCATGCTGGCGGGATATATCTACCTGCGCCGCGGCTCATTCCTCTACAACTATCGCAACTTCTTTTCCGATTGGAAGCGGCGCCGCCTGCGCAGGAAATTCGAGGTCTACGTTCGCGACCACGACGACAAGCCACCCTCGCATCCCGATAGCTGGGTGAACTGATCCCGCCTACTTCGCCGCCGCGAAATTGCTCACGATTCCGTAGAGAAATTCGATGCCCTGGCGAAACGAGTCCACCGGCACCCGCTCGTCGTCGCCGTGCATCCGCGCATAATCCTCCGCGGTCAGGGGAAACGGCATCAATCCATATGCCTGCACGCTCCGCAGCCGCAGGTACATCGAATCGGTCGCTCCCGTGCCCATGTACGGCACGGCCGGCGCGCCCGAAAACTCTGTCGCCGCCGCAAGCGCGATGGAATTGTACAGATCGGAAGTCGTCGACGAAGAAGGCGTAGCCTCGCCCGCCGCCGGTTCCTCTTCAAAGCTCACTTCCGGATCGTTCACGAGCTGTTCCAGCTTGCCCAGCAGCGCGTCGATCATGTTCCCGGGCAGCAGCCGGATGTTCAGCACCGCGCGGGCCTCCGAAGGAATCACATTCTGCCGGACGCCCGCCTCGAGCATCGTGGGCGAAATCGTGTCGCGCAGCATCGCGTTCCATCCCAGGTTTGCGCTCGAGATCCATCGCGCCGCGTGGTCGCCGCGGTCGGGAGATTCCAGCGCGCGCATCCACTTGCTCGTCTCGTCATCCTCCGTCGGAGCGATCCCCTCGAAATACGCCCGCGTCACGGAATTGAACTGCACCGGCGCCTCGTACGCCCCGATCTTCGCGATCGCCGCCGCGAGGTGCACCACCGGATTATCCGGCCTCGGAATCGAGCCGTGTCCCGAAGTTCCTTTCGCGATCACATCCACATTCACCGACACTTTTTCGCTCACTTGCACGCCGATATACTGCACTTTTCCGTCCTGCAAAACCGCGCGGCCGCCTTCGTTGATCGCGTAGCCGCAGGCGACTTTGTCCCAATGTTGTTCCACCGCGAATTTCATGCCCAGCGTCCCGCCCGCTTCTTCGTCGCCCTCCGCCAGGAAAATCACGTCCCGGTTCAGCCGCACGTTCGCCCGCTTCAACGCAACCAGCACGGCCAGGTTGGCGACCGTCATTCCCTTGTCGTCAAACGCGCCCCGGCCGTAAATATAGTTCCCCTGCATCACGCCGCCGAATGGATCGACCGTCCACTTCGATTTCTCCACTCCCACCACGTCGAGGTGCCCCATCAGCAGCAGCGCCTTCGATGGATCGGGAAGCGCGCTCGACGAGAGCCGCGCCACCAGAAAACCGCGTCCGGGCGCGCTTTCGAAAATCTCCGATGGGATGCCTTCCTTGTTCAGGATTCCGGCAAGATATTTCGCCGCGACGAGTTCGTTCACCGGCGGGTTCGTCGTGTTGATGCGAATCAATCCCTGCAGCCACCCGATCGCATCGCTTTCGATCTGCGAGAGGTTTGCGCTCGAAGCCCCCGCGGCGGCAGCGGGCGCAGGCGTTGTTCCCTGTCCGTAAATCGCGCCTGCGAACACCAGCGTGCCCAACGCCGCTTGCAGCACAAAACTCATGATCCTGCGCGCCATCCTTTTTTCCTCCCGGTGAATCTCAAAGTCTAGCCTACCGGCAGGGCTGTTGATACGATCGCGGCTCCTCCCGGTGCTGGAATGCACACGTGTGGCGCGCGATTGACCCCGCGAGGCGGACGTGGCAGCATCCAGAATCAGGGGACGCAAAGATGCAACCGAAAATATGGTTTCGCGCCGTTTTGATGGCCGCCCTTATCATTGCCCTGGGCGTTCCCTCAAACGCCTGGACGGCTCTGGCGCAGGATGAGCAAGGCCCGCAGACGCCGCCTCCGTCGCAGGAGCCTGAACCTCCCAAGCCTCCCACGGGAGCGCCGCAGCCCCCGCCGAAACAGCAGGCCCCGCCTCCCGTCTCGATCTCCGTCCAATCGACTTTGGTCAACGTCGACGCGGTCGTCACCGATCACGATGGCAATTTGGTCACGGGATTGAAGCGCGATAATTTCCGCATCCTCGATGACGGCCAGCCTCAGCAGATCACGAATTTCGCTCCCACCGACGCGCCGATCACCATCGTCATGCTGGTCGAGTTCAGCGCCGCCATGGGCGGTTATTTCGGATACAAGGCGCAATATTGGGCGGATGGTTTTCTGCAGCAGCTCAAGCCGCAGGATTGGGTCGCTTTGAAAACCTTCGATCTGCGCTCCACTCTCCAGGTCGATTTCACGCGCGACAAACGCCAGGTCGACGAGGCCATTCGCAGTCTCGGTTTCCCCGGCTTTCACGAAGCGGATCTCTTCGATGCCATCTACGAGACTCTTGACCAGCTCCGCGACGTCAAAGGCAAGAAATCGATTCTCGTCCTCGCCACCGGCTACGACACCTTCAGCCGGCACACGCTGGACCAAATCCTCACTCGCTTGAAGGAAAGCGACGTCGCGATTTTCTGCGTCGGCATGGGCGAGGAAATCGATCTCTCCCCGAGTGGCGGCGGCGTCGGCTACGTCCAGGCTCAAAACCAGCTCACCACCTTCGCCAGACTGACCGGAGGCTACGCCTGGTTTCCCCGGTTCACGGGCGAAATGAACGGCATCTTCAGCACGGTCGCCGCTTTCCTCCGCAATCAGTACACGTTGGGTTTCTCGCCGAATACGCCGCAGGATGGCAGATACCACAAGCTGACCGTCCAGGTCGTCGACGATCAGGGAAATCCCCTCGAGCTCGCCAATAAGAAGGGTAAAAAGAAAAAGGCCGAGGTCACGGCCCGCGAAGGATACACCGCGCCCAACGCCCCTGCGGGAAACTAAATCTTCCGCCGCCTCCGGGGCCCCGGCTGCGGACTCAGCGCGAGAATCGTTCGTTCACGAACCTGTCCAGCAGCAGCCGCGCCAGCCGCATCTCGTCGTGCCGCACCACGTTGCTTTCGTGCAGAAAGTTTCCCGTCACGTAACGCACGCCTAGCTTCTCAAGCTCGTCGAGCGACGGATCGACCGGCTCGGCTCCCTGCGCCTTATACCGACGCAGCAGCCGCGGTGAAATCGCCTTGCGATTGATCACCGCGAAATCGAAAAGCCGCCGCCGCGTGTGCTCGTAGATCGCTTGGATATGATCGGCCACCGAATAGTGCTGCGTCTCTCCCGGCTGCGTCATCAGGTTCGCGATGTAGACGCGCGTCGCGTCCGAATTCGCGATCACCTCGGCCACCTGCTCCACCAGCAGGTTCGGCAGGATGCTCGTATACAGCGAGCCGGGGCCCACCAGGATCAGATCCGCCTCGCGCAGCGCTTGCAGCACTTCGGGAATAGGATGCACGCGTCGCGGCACAAGCCGCACCCGCGCGATCCGCTTGCGCGAGCGCGAAATATTCGTCTCGCCTCTCACCTGCCTGCCGTCCTCGAGCTCGGCCGCCAGCGTCACGTTCTGCGCGGTCGAAGGGAAAATCCGCCCGCGAATCGCCAGCACCTGCGCCGAGGTCTGCACGGCCTTGGCGAAATCTCCGCCGGTGCTGTTCGTAAGCGCCGTCAGAAAAAGATTGCCGAAGCTGTGCCCCGCCAGCCCGCGCCCTGCCGGGAAGCGGTATTGAAAAAGCTTGCTCAGCAGAAGTTCATCCTGCGAGAGCGCCACCATGCAGTTGCGAATGTCGCCCGGCGGAAGAATTTGATACTCGCGCCGCAGCCGGCCGGAACTCCCGCCGTCGTCCGTCACCGTCACCACGGCCGCCAGGTCCCCGATCGGCCGCCCCGGCCCGCGTCGTTTTCGCGCCGCCACATACTCCTTGAGGCCGCGCAGCATGGTCGAAAGTCCCGTGCCTCCGCCGAGCGCGACCACGCGGACCAATCCCGTGCGATTTTCCGGGCGATTTCTCATGGCGCAGAAAAAAAATCAGCCGATCGAGCCGTCTCGTTCGGGATAGAGCAATTCCGTAAAGCGCGGGTCTTCCTGCAAGAATGCGAAGTCTTCGTCGTTGCGGGCGTGATAACGATTTTCGGGGCGCAGCTGAATCGCCACCTTGAGGTTTTCCATCGCCGAATCCGCTTCGCCCGTCAGGCAATCGAGCGCCGCCATCGCGTATACGATGTGGTCGGCCTTCGGCGCGGCCTTGCGCGCGCGGTCCAGATGGTCGCGCGCTTCGTCCCAGCGGCCCAGATTCATCAGCGCGACGCCCTGCGTGTAGTGGTCCTCGGCGGACTTGGGCACCGCCGCGGGAGCCCGCGAAATCCGCTGATCGCAGATCCGCAGGTGAACCCTCGCGCGATCGGCCAATTCCCGGCTCGGCCCTTTCACCACATCCTCAAGCGCTTCCTTGGCCTTCGCAAACTTCTGCTGCTGGAAGTGCTTTAGCGCCTCTTCATAAAGCTTCAATTGCTGTTGTTTTGCCGGCGCATCCGGATCAGGAGGGAGAACCTTGGCTTTCGCCGATGCTAAATCCTTCTTGCTCAATGGCTTATGGTTTCCGTGAGAGGAGCCGCCACTGCGGGCCACACGATGCTTCACGCTTCACCCCAAAGGATAATGAACCTGAAACATAGCAAAATCGCGCACTTGCGTCAATGCGGCTTCTGGGCGCCCATCCGCGTTTTTTCGATTAGCGGACCCGCACTCATCGCCAGATTTCGCCTGCCTCCTTGTACCGTTGTGGTTTAGGGCAAGCGCGAGCCGGCAAAATCCTCGTTCCTCGGCTTCTAGCTTAGAATTTCGAGATCGGCCATGAACGTTCCCCATCCAGTTGCCACCAAACAAAACAGCCGCGAGCGCAAAAATACGGCCCGGGTAAACTGCTAATGACCGGCTGGCGACGTTCCATCGCTGCCTATACCGACCGTCGCGTCCTCCTGGTCCTCGCGCTCGGATTCGCCAGCGGCCTGCCGCTGCTCCTCACGTTCTTGACGCTCTCTGCATGGCTCGCCACCGCCGGCGTCCGGCGCGCCGCGATTGGCGCCTTCGCTCTGGTGGGCACGCCGTACGCATTCAAATTCCTATGGTCGCCGCTGATGGATTGGCTGCCTCCGCCACTGCCGCTCGGGCGCAGGCGCGGATGGGGAATAGCCATCCAGATCGCGCTCATCGCTTCCCTGCTCGTCCTGGGTTCGTGCGATCCCAAGCATCATCTCGGCTTCATGGCCGGGTGCGCGCTGCTCGTGGCATTTCTTTCCGCCAGCCAGGACGTTGTGATCGACGCCTGGCGCGTCGAGATTCTCCCGCTCGATCTCCAGGGCCCCGGCGCGGCCATGATTCAGACCGGCTACCGCGTCGGCATGCTGGCTTCCGGCGCAGGCGCATTGGTGATTGCCTCGCGCTTCGGCTGGTTCGCGGCCTACGCCACGATGGCGGCCCTGCTCGTCGTGGGAATGCTCGTTTTCTTGTTTGGCCCCGAGCCCGCTTCGCCGATGCCTGCTGCCATTGCCGCGCCCGCTGCCAAATCGATTGGCCACAATCGCGGCTGGAATGCGCTTTCGCGCCGGCTCTCGAGCGCCGTCGTCGGTCCGTTCGTCGATTTCATGCGCCGCCCGCTTTGGCTCGTGATCCTTCTCTTCATCGTCGGCTACAAGATGGGCGAAGGGACGGCGGCCGCCATGTCGACGCCGCTCTACATCTCGCTGGGATTTTCGCTCGATGAGATCGCGCTCATGTCCAAGGTGGTCGGAGCGTTCGCGATCGTCGCAGGAGCGCTGATCGGCGGGTTGGTGACAGTTCGCTTCGGCATCGTGCGCTCTCTGCTGCTGTGCGGCATTCTTCAAGCCGTCGGCAATCTAGCCTACGTCCTGCAAGCGCACGAAGGACATCGCGTCGCCTATCTCGCGCTCTGCGTCACGGCGGAGAACCTGACCGGCGCAATGGCGGGAACCGCGCTCATCGCCTATCTCTCCAGCCTGTGCTCGCCCGCGTACACCGCCACTCAGTACGCGCTGCTTTCCTCGCTCGCATCCGTCGGGCGCACGCTGGTCGCATCCTCAAGCGGCCTGCTCGCCGAGAATCTCGGTTGGGTCCGCTTTTTCCTCCTCACCACCGTCGTCACCGTCCCGGCTCTGCTGCTCCTCATCTGGATCGCGCGCCGCGACGTCACCCACCCAGACCACCCGCCGCCCATCCCCGCCTTGACGAAGCCCTAACCGGTCTCGACCTTCATCGCTCTTGTTATCGCTTTTGTAGCGGGCGCCTCGTCTTTAGGCGGGCGTCTGGATTTGCCGTTGCCGCGCGCGCCGTTTGCGTCCGCCGTGGCGGATAGCCGGTCGCCCTGCCTGCCCAGGGTGCCGTGACGAAGGGAGTGCCCGCTCCTGGCCGAACGTCATTCTGAGGCCCGCCTTCGGCCGAAGAATCTCTCTTCTGCTTCTCTCCGCCCGCGCCCCATCGCGCCGTGCGCGCCGTTCGCATCCGCCGTAGCCTTCGTAGCGGCCACCTTTCAGGTGGGCCGTTTTTTCCGAGGTTCAAATGTAGCGCCGCGGCCCTAAGCGCAGCATCTTCGCCGCCTGCTTTTTGCCGTAGCCGTGCGCGCCGTTTGCGTCCGCCGTGGCGAAGGGAGGCCCGCTCCTGTCCGAACGTCATTCTGAGGCCCGCCTTCGGCCGAAGAATCTCTCTTCTCCTTCTCTCCGCCCGCGCCCCATCGCGCCGTGCGCGCCATTCGCATCCGCCGTAGCCTTCGTAACGGCCACCTTTCAGGTGGGCGGTTTTTCCGAGGTTTAAATGTAGCGCTGCGGCCTTAAGCGCAGCATCTTCGCCGCCTGCTTTTTGCCGTAGCCGTGCGCGCCGTTTGCGTCCGCCGTGGCGGATAGCGGCCACCTTTCAGGTGGGCCGTTTTTTCCGAGGTTTAAATGTAGCGCTGCGGCCTTAAGCGCAGCATCTTCGCCGCCTGCTTTTTGCCG
>Ga0335072_10000548_pt1 | contig 71513 bp, 66 predicted proteins | sample Lox_Sample_21_FD_206725 | JGI IMG/M metagenome (GOLD analysis project Ga0335072, IMG submission 206725) | Soil microbial communities from Loxahatchee National Wildlife Refuge, Florida, United States - Lox_Sample_2.1 | ecosystem: Environmental > Terrestrial > Soil > Wetlands | place: USA...
CTGCGGCTTGATGCGCTGGGCGGCGAGCACCCCGCGGCAGCCGGCGAGGGCGGGGTCGAGGCGGATGCGCTCCAGGTAGCGGGTGAGCTGCTCGACGGAGTCGATGGTGGCGATGCGCTTGATCTCGACCGCGACCCAGCCGTCGTCGGTGTCGCGGCACATGAGATCGACGGGGCCGATGTCGGTGGGCCACTCCCGGCGGACCAGCCGCAGACCCTCGCCGCACCACCGGGGGGCGTCGGCGAGCAGCTCCTGGAGCTCGCGCTCGAGCCCCTCCTTCTCCAGCGAGACGAGGGTGTCGAGCTCGTGCTCGACCTCGGCGACGACCTCGTGGATGGCGATCTCCAGGCGGTCCTCCTGGCGTTCGCGGCGCACCACGAGCCGGCTGAGGACACCGGCGGCGTCGTGCTCCTCTTCGAGCACCGTCGGCGGCGTCATCCAGTTCAGGGGCTTCACGTTGGGGCCGCCGCCGTCGGCCCAGACCATGAAGGTGCCGTCGGCCTTGAGCATCAGCAGGCGCACGGCCTCGGGCAGGACGGTGGTGAGGCGACCAACATAGGAGACCTCGCAGCGGGCGACGATGAGGCGCACGCCGGGACGGTACAGGGCACGGCGGTCGGCCGCGGCTAGCGCTCTTGGCCGGGCGTCGCCGGCGGCAGCTGGTGCGGCGGAGGCTGCTGGGCCTGGGGCTCCTGGACGAGCTCTTCGCCGTTCAGGGATTCCCGGAATTCGCGGATGCCCTTGCCGGCGGCCCGCGTCAGCTCGGGCAGGCGCTTGGGGCCGAGGAAGATGAGCGCGACGACGGCCACGAAGAGTAGGTGGACGGGATTGTCGAGTCCCACCCCTCCAGGCTAGCGCGCGGAGCCGGCCGGTGGCGTGCGTACTCTCCACGGCTGTGGCACCGCAATCGGCCGCAACGCCGCCCGAGCCGCCCGACGCGCGGGCGCCCGACGCAGCCGCCCCGCAGCCACCCGACGCAGCCGCCCCGCAGCCTCCGGCTCGGCCACCCGGCCAACCGCCGGCTCAACCGCCCGGCCGGCCCTACCCGCCACCGCCGGAGGCGGAGCCGTTCTGGCCGGCGCAGCTGGCGGTCCTCGGGGCGATCGCGCTGCAGCTGCTGCTGCCCGAAAGGCTGGCCGCGGGCCCGCGCTGGCTGCTGCCGGCGCTGGAGGCCGCCCTGCTGATCGGGCTCTCCCTGGCGACGCCGCGCCAGCTCGAGCACGAGCACCGCACGCGACGGCGGGCCGCGATGTCGATCACGGCGGTCGTCAGCGGCGCGAACATCTACTCCCTGGCCACCCTCACCCATCTGCTGCTGCACCACGACGTGACCAGGGGCCGCCAGCTGATCACCTCCGGCGTCCTGATCTGGCTGACGAACTTCGTGATCTTCGCCCTCTGGTACTGGGAGCTGGACCGCGGGGGCCCCGGCCGGCGGGCGGCGGGCCGCGACGGGGCCCCGGACTTCCTCTTCCCCCAGATGGCCGACGACCGCATCGAGCCGCTGAGCTGGCGGCCGAAGTTCATCGACTACCTCTACGTCTCGCTGACCAACGCGACGGCGTTCTCGCCGACCGACACGATGCCGTTGACGGCGACGGCGAAGAGCGTGATGGGCGTCCAGGCGCTGGTCTCGCTGGTCACGATCGGCCTGATCGTGTCGCGGGCGGTCAACATCCTGGCGTAGGCCTACGAGGCCCCGGCGGCCGACATCTGGGGCTCCATGGCCAGCGCCTGCACCATGAGGTCTTCGATGTCTCCCTTCGCCCCCAGCCCCCGGGCGCGGTCGAGCGCGTGCAGGGCCCCCTCGCGATCGGCGAGGCGCAGGCGCAGGCGCCCGAGGCGCTCCCAGGCGCCGGCATCGCCCGGGCCGCGCTCGGCGGCGCGCTGGGCGGCTTCGGCGGCGAGGTCGATGGCGCCGATGTCTTCGTAGATCCGTGCCGCGAAGCGGTGGGGGGCGGGCTTCTCTCCGTCGACCCGGGCCCAGTCGCGGACGGAGCGGGCGGCGGCCTCGAGGTCGCCGGCCTGCCAGAAGGCGAGGGTCATGAGCCGCAGGACGCCGACGTTGCGGGGTTCGGCGTCGCGGGCGTAGACGAGGCGCCGGGCGGCGAGGGTGTACTCGCCTTCGGCCATGGCCCGCTGGGCGGCGATCATGAAGCGCTCGACCCGCTCCTCGGCGGGGTCGGGCTTTGAGAAGTCGACGAAGCGCATGCTGCCGGCGGGGACGGTGCGGATGCCGTGGCTGAACTTGACGCGGGCCCACTGCTGACCGACGCCGAGCCCGTCGTCGTCATCTCCGCCGTTGACCCCGTTACCGCCGCCGGCGCCGTTACCGCCGGCGCCGTTACCGCCGGCGCCGGCGCCGCCGGTGAAGTAGATGCCGGCGACGGTGCCGACGCCCCACTCGGGGTAGGTCATGCAGCGGGCGTAGCGGTGGACGACGGAGTGGTCCGGGACGCGGGCCCCGAAGGGGTCGTTTTCGGCGCGGTCCTTGGCTTCGGCGCGGGCGCGCTGCTCGGCTTCGTAGGCGCGGCGCCCGGCTTCCTCGCGGGCGCGGCGGGCGGCGGCGGCGGAGACGCGGACGGCGTTGGCCGAGACGCGCCCCCCGCGGGAGCCCTCGGCGAGGCGCTCGAGCTGGTCGGCGGCCTGGTTGATGGCCTTGAGGTGGCGCTCGTGCTCGGGCTGGCGCCCGGCGGGGGCGAGGTCGGGGTGCCAGCGCTTGGCCATCCGCCGGCGGGCGAGCTGGACGGCTCGCTTGTCGAAGGGAGCCTCGAGCTCCAGGAGGAGCATCTGCTGTTCGACGTCGAGGACCACCGCCATGATCCCCACACGGTAGCGCCAGATTTCGGATGGGACACGTGTCCCATCCGACCACCGGCCGCGACGGCGCGCCGCGCAAACAACCCCGGACGGCTCCGCCGTCCCCCCTCCAATCTTCGCCCTCTATCCTGCTCGGGCGATGTCCTCGCAGTACGTCTTCACCATGCACCGCCTGTCGCGGACGCACCCGCCTGACAAGACGGTGCTCAACGACATCACCCTGGCCTTCTTCCCGGGCGCCAAGATCGGGGTCCTCGGCTACAACGGCGCCGGGAAGTCGACGCTGCTGCGGATCATGGCGGGCGTCGACGAGGAGTACCGGGGGGAGGCGGCGCTGGCGCCGGGGGCGAGCGTGGGGCTGCTGGAGCAGGAGCCCCAGCTGGACGACTCCAAGGACGTCCTGGGCAACGTCCAGGAGGGGGTGGCGGAGACGAAGGCCCTGCTTGACCGCTTCAACGAGCTGGCGGCGAACTACAGCGAGGAGACGGCGGAGGAGTTCGGCCGGATCCAGGCCCAGATCGAAGCCGCCGACGCCTGGAGCCTGGACACCCGGTTGGAGTACGCGATGGACGCCCTGCGGCTGCCGCCGCCCGATGCCGAGGTCTCCAGGCTCTCCGGCGGGGAGCGCCGCCGGGTGGCGCTCTGCCGGCTGCTGCTGCGGGCGCCCGACCTGCTGCTGCTGGACGAGCCCACCAACCACCTCGACGCGGAGTCCGTGGGCTGGCTGGAGCGGCATCTGGCGGAGTACCGAGGCGCGGTGGTCGCGGTGACCCACGACCGCTACTTCCTGGACAACGTCGCCGGCTGGATCCTCGAGCTCGACCGCGGTCGGGGGATCCCCTACCAGGGCAACTACTCGAGCTGGCTGGAGCAGAAGCAGGCCCGGCTGGCCCAGGAGGAGCGCGCCGAGAGGGGCCGGCAGCGGACGATCGCGGCGGAGCTGGAGTGGGTGCGGACCAACCCCAAGGGCCGGCGGACGAAGTCCAAGGCCCGCCTGGCCCGCTACGAGGAGCTGGTGGCCCAGGAGCGCAACGTGAAGCTCGATGAGGTCCAGATCCACATCCCGCCGGGCCCGCGGCTGGGCGCGCAGGTGCTGACGGCGAGCGACCTGCGCAAGGGCTTCGGCGAGCGGCTGCTGATCGACGGCCTCTCCTTCGATCTCCCCCGGGCGGGGATCGTGGGGGTGATCGGGGCCAACGGGGCGGGCAAGACGACCCTGTTCAGGATGATCACCGGCGACGAGCAGCCCGACGGGGGGAAGCTGGAGCTCGGGGAGAGCGTCGAGCTGGCCTACGTCGACCAGTCTCGCGACGCCCTGGACCCGTCCAAGACGGTCTGGGAGGAGATCTCCGACGGCCTCGACCACCTGCAGGTGGGGGAGCGGGTCGTCAACTCCCGGCAGTACGTCGCGGGCTTCAACTTCAAGGGCTCCGACCAGCAGGCCCGCATCGGCAAGCTCTCCGGCGGGGAGCGCAACCGGGTGCACCTGGCGAAGCTGCTGCGCACCGGGGGCAACCTGCTGCTGCTGGACGAGCCGACGAACGACCTCGACGTGGACACGTTGCGGGCGCTGGAGGAGGCCCTGCTGGGCTTCCCGGGGTGCGCGATGATCATCTCCCACGACCGCTGGTTCCTGGACCGCATCGCGACCCACGTGCTGGCCTTCGAGGGCGACTCCGAGGTGGTCTGGTTCGAGGGCAACTTCGAGGCCTACGAGGAGCACCGCCGGGAGCGGCTCGGGGCGGCCGCCGACCGGCCGCACCGGATCACCTACAAGCGGCTCGTCCGGGGCTGAGCGCCGGGCGCCGCCGGGCCGGGTGTGACTGGCGCGGCGGTACGCACGACGCCGCCGGACCGCCTGCGTCCTACACAGCGCCGGGGGGTCCCTCCTGCTGTATACTTTGCTGTATATGGCGACGACAAGAACGCAGGTGTACCTGACGCAGGAGCAGCGCGACCGCATCGAGGAGCTGCGGGCCTCGGACGGACGGACGCTGGCGCAGGTGATCCGGGCGGCGCTCGACGAGTACCTCGAGACGCACGGCCGGGCGGCCGAGGCGAAGCGACGCGCGGAACACCGGAGGGTGTTGGACGAGACATTCGGGATCGCCCCCGATTTCCCCTATCCCAATCGAGAGGAGTCCGACCGCTTCGATCTCGACTGGAATCGCACCGAGCGGGATTAGCCGCGGGCTCGTGGGCAAGCTCCTGCTGGACACGGACGTCCTGATAGACCACCTCCGGGGTCACCGTCAGCTGGTCGCGGACGACGCGGCGATCTCGGTGGTGACACGCGCCGAGCTCTTCGCCGGCGACGAGCGTCAGGAGCCCGCCATCGGGGCGCTGCTCGCCGACTACGACGAGGTCGGGGTCGATACGCGGATCGCACGGCGAGCCGGCCGTGTCAAACGTCAGACGGGCCTGAAGATCGCGGACGCCCTGATCGCGGCGACCGCCCTGGAGCACGAGCTGCCGCTCATGACCCGCAACCGCCGCCACTTCGAGCACGTCGCCGGCCTCGTGCTCCATACCCCCTAGGACCGCGTCGGGCCGGCCACCACCGAGTCGCGGCGGCCGGCCCGCTGAGCGATGGAGACGACCTTCGACCGCGACACCGCGGTGCGGCGCCGCCCCGAGGCCGAGGCGGCGCCGAGCGCGAACGTCAGCGGGCGAACGTCAGCGGGCGAACGAGGTCTCCCGGTCGAGCCGGCAGGCGGCGGCGGCAATGAGCCGCGCGCAGGCGTGGACGTCTGAGAGGGCGACGAGCTCGACGGGGCTGTGCATGTAGCGCATGGGGATGGAGACGAGCGCGGTGGGGACGCCTTCGCGGCTGAGGTGGACGGCGTCGGCGTCGGTGCCGGTGCTGCGCCCGGCGGCCTCGACGGTGAACGGGATGGCCTCGCTCTCGGCGGCGTCGTGGAGCAGCTCGAAGAGCGCGGGATGCAGGGTGGAGCCGCGGCTCAACACGGGCCCGGATTCGAGGGGATGGCGGCCTGTCTCCTTGGCCTCGATCCCGGGGGCATCGGTGGCGTGGGTGCCGTCGACGACGATGGCGGCGTGGGGGGCGAGGGCGAAGGCGCTGGTGCGGGACCCTCCGAAGGTGGTCTCCTCCTGGACGGCGCCGACGGCGATGACCTCCCAGCCGTCGACGCCCCCGGCCTGGGCGACGAGCTGGGCGGCGCGCAACGCGACGAAGGAGCCGATGCGGTTGTCGAGGGCGCGGGCCGCGAGGCGACCGCCGGGCAGCTCGAGGGGTTCGGCGTCGATGACGGCGACGTCGCCGACACGGACGAGCTCGGCGGCGTGGTCGCCGTCGCGGGCGCCGATGTCGATATGGAGGTCGCGGATCTCGGCGACCTTCTTGCGGTCCTCGTCGCGGAGGAGGTGGATGGGCTTGCGTCCGACGACGCCCGGCAACGGCCCCTCGCGGGTGGCGATGCGCAGGCGCTGGCCGACGAGGACCTGGGCGTCCCAGCCGCCGACCTCGGCGAACCAGAGGAAGCCGTCGTCGTCGATGTGGGTGACGATGAGCCCGATCTCGTCGATGTGGCCCATGACGAGGAGCCTCCGCACCTCGCCGGCGGCGGTGGGCGCAGATGCCGCGGCGGTGGACTGGACCGCGGGCGCCGCAAGAGATCTTTCTCCGCCCTTAGATCTTTTGCGGTGCCCAGATCTTGCCCCCCCTAACTCCCCTCCCCCGGCCGCGGAGCGGCCCGCGCCCACCGCGCCCATCTCTGCGCCCCCCACGCCCCCCGCCTCTCCCCCGCCAGAGGGCCAGCGGGCGCTGACGCTCCCGACGAGGTCGGTCTGGACCTCGGCCCCCCAGGCCTCGGCGGCGGCCCGCCAGACGGCGGCGGCGGCACTCTCGTGGCCGGATGGGCCGTGGGCGGCGAGCAGGTCGCGGAGGGCCTGCGGGAAGAGCTCCCCCTCGCCGCCGGCTGTCATCCGGCGAGCAGTCCTCGCAGGACGTACTGGAGGATGCCGCCGTGGCGGAAGTAGTCGGCCTCGCGCGGGGTGTCGATGCGCACGCGGGCCTGGAACTCGACGGGCCCGGCGGAGCCCGCCCCTCCCCCCCGGGGCTCGGCCCGGACGCGGACGTGACGCGGCGGGGAGCCGCCGTCGGCCATGGCCTCGGCGAGGCCATGGATCGAGAAGACCTCCTCGCCGGTGAGCCCGAGCGAGTCGGCGCCCTGGCCGTCGGGGAACTGCAGCGGCAGGACCCCCATGCCGACGAGGTTGGAGCGGTGGATGCGCTCGAAGCTCTGGGCGATGACGGCGCGGACGCCCAGCAGACGGGTGCCCTTGGCGGCCCAGTCGCGGGATGAGCCCGAGCCGTACTCGCTGCCGGCGAGGACGACGAGCGGGACGCGGTCCTGGGCGTAGCGGATGGCGGCGTCGTAGATCGGCATGACCTCGCCGGCGTCGCTCGCCGCGGGGCCGGGCGGCGCGCCGCCGCTCCCGGCGTCGCTGGCTCCGCCGCCAGCCGCGGCGCGATCGGCGGGTGGGGCGGGTGGGCCAAGGTATCTGGTGACCCCGCCTTCGGGCAGGGGCTGGCCGCCGCCGATGAGGTTGCGGATGCGGATGTTGGCGAAGGTGCCGCGCATCATGACCTCGTGGTTGCCGCGGCGGGAGCCGTAGGAGTTGAAGTCGCGGGGCTCGACGCCCTGTTCCTGGAGGTAGCGCCCGGCGGGCCCGTCGCGCTTGATGGCGCCGGCGGGCGAGATGTGGTCGGTGGTGACGCTGTCGCCGAGCTTGGCGAGGACGCGGGCGCCCTGGACGTCGCCGACTGCGGGGGGCTCGGCGGGCATGTCGTGGAAGTAGGGCGGGAGGCGGACGTAGGTCGAGTCGGGGTCCCAGGCGAAGCGCTCGCCGTCGGGCACCTGGAGGCCGTTCCAGCGGTCGTCGCCGGCGAAGACCTCGGCGTAGCTCTTGCGGAACATGTCTGACTGGACGGCGTGCTCGATGGTGCGGGCTACCTCGTGCTCGTCGGGCCAGATGTCACGGAGGTAGACGGGCCGGCCGTCGCCGTCGCTGCCGAGGGGGTCCTCGGCGAGGTCGATGTCCATGGTCCCGGCGAGGGCGTAGGCGACGCAGAGCGGCGGGGAGGCGAGGTAGTTGAGCTTGACGTCGGGGTTGATGCGGCCCTCGAAGTTGCGGTTGCCGGAGAGGACGGAGGCGACGGCGAGGTCGGCGTCGCCGATGGCCTGGGAGATCTCGGGGGCGAGGGGCCCGGAGTTGCCGATGCAGGTGGTGCAGCCGTAGCCGACGAGGTTGAAGCCGAGCTGCTCGAGCGGCTCGGTGAGCCTCGCGCGGTCGAGGTATTCGGTGACGACCTTGGAGCCGGGGGCGAGGGAGGTCTTGACCCACCCCTTGCTCCGCAGCCCCCGGGCGACGGCGTTGCGGGCGAGGATGCCGGCGCCGATCATGACGGAGGGGTTGGAGGTGTTGGTGCAGCTGGTGATGGCGGCGATGACGACGTCGCCGTCGTGGAGGTCGAAGCGCTCGCCGTCGAGCTCGACGTGGGCGGCGGCGGGCGGGGGCGATTTGTGGCCGGGGCTGCCGTTGGCGGGCGGGTCGGAGGCGGGGAAGGACTCGGCGAGGGCCTCGTCGCGGGCGTCGGCCTGCTCGCCGTCGCTCTTGACATAGGCGCGCAGGGCCTGGTGGAAGGCGGCACGGGAGTCGCTCAGCGAGATCCTGTCCTGGGGGCGCTTGGGGCCGGCGATGCTGGGGACGACGGTGGCGAGGTCGAGCTCGAGGGTGTCGGAGAAGACGGGCTCGGGGGAGTGCTCGTCGTGCCAGAGGCCCTGCTCGCGGGCGTAGGCCTCGACGATCTCGATTTGCCGGGGGGGCCGGCCGGAGAACTCGAGGTAGCGGATGGTCTCGGCGTCGATGGGGAAGCAGGCGCAGGTGGAGCCGAACTCGGGCGACATGTTGCCGATGGTGGCGCGGTCGGCGATGGGGAGGGCGGCGAGGCCGGAGCCGTAGAACTCGACGAACTTGCCGACGACGCCGCGGCGGCGGAGGAGCTGGGTGACGGTGAGGACGAGGTCGGTGGCGGTGGCCCCCTCGGGGAGGCGGCCGTGGAGCCTGACGCCGAGGACCTGGGGGATGAGCATGGACATGGGCTGGCCGAGCATGGCGGCCTCGGCCTCGATGCCGCCGACGCCCCAGCCGAGGACGCCGAGGCCGTTGACCATGGTGGTGTGGGAGTCGGTGCCGACGAGGGTGTCGGGGTAGAGCCGCGGCAGTTCGGCCCGGTCGTCGGCGAAGACGACGCGGGCGAGGTACTCGAGGTTGACCTGGTGGACGATGCCGGTGTCGGGGGGGACGACGGCGAAGTGGCGGAAGGCGTGCTGGCCCCAGCGGAGGAAGGCGTAGCGCTCGCCGTTGCGCTCGAACTCGCGCTCGGCGTTGATGGCGAAGGCGGCGGCGGTGCCGAAGGCGTCGACCTGGACGGAGTGGTCGATGACGAGCTCGGCGGGGGCGAGGGGGTTGATCTTTGCTGGATCTCCCCCCATGTCGGCGATGGCGTCGCGCATGGCGGCGAGGTCGACGACGGCGGGGACGCCGGTGAAGTCCTGCATGAGGACGCGGGCGGGGGTGAAGGCGATCTCGCGGCTGGGCTCGGCGGCGGCGTCCCAGTCGGCGAGGGCGAGGACGTCGGCGGCGTCGACGGAGCCGTCGGCCTCGGCGCGGAGGAGGTTCTCGAGGAGGATCTTCAGCGAGAAGGGGAGGCGGGCGACGTCGCGGCGGTCGCGCAGCGCGTCGAGCCGGAAGATCTCGTAGTCCTGCCCACCGACGGCGAGGGTGCCGGCCGCGCGGAAGCTGTCAAGCGCCATACCTGCAGTCTATGGGGCGCATGCGACGGTTCCCTTGCCGTTGCGCTTGACGGCGAGCAGGGCGTGGTCGCAGGCGGCGAGGAGGTCGTCGGCGGTCATGGGGGATCGCCATTGGGCGACGCCGATGGAGGCGTGGACGCCGCGGGTGAGGTCCGGGGTGGGCAGGGCGGCGAGCCGCTGGCGGGCGCGCTCGGCGGCGCCGGCGGCGCTGTCGCGGTCGGCGTTGGGGAGGATGACGACGAACTCGTCGCCGCCGTAGCGGGCGACGCGGTCGAAGGCGCGGAACTCGCCGACGAGGGCGGCGGAGACTTCTCGCAGGAGGGCGTCGCCGGCGGGGTGGCCGTGGCGGTCGTTGACGAGCTTGAAGTCGTCGAGGTCGAGGAGGAGACAGGAGAGCTGGCCCCGGGTGCGGGCGGCGCGGTCGATCTCTTCGCGCAGGCGGCGACGCATGGCGCGGTGGTTCATGCTGCCGGTGACGGCGTCGGTGCCGGCTTCGGCGCGGGCGCGCAGGAGGGCGAGGGCGGCGGCGGCCTGGTCGACGAGGGCGGCGGCGCGATCGGCGGCGGCGTCGTCGAGGGAGCCGGGACGGCGGTGGGCGACGACGACGACGGCCTGGACCCGCCCGCGGACGACGAGGGGTAGGAGCAGGGCGCAGCCGGCGCCGCCGGTGGCGGCGAGCCGGGGCATGACGGCGGCGAGCTCGCGGCGGTCGCCGGCGCTGACGCGCTGGCCGGTGGAGCAGACCCAGGCGACGCCGGGCTGGCGGTCGGCGGTGGGCGTGGTGTAGGCGAGCCGGCCTTCGCCGCCGAAGAGGTAGGCGGCGACGGAGTCGGTGGCCGGGGAGGACTCCTCATCGCCCCGGGCGCGGCCGCCGGGGAGCCAATGGAGGTGGACCTCGTCGGCGCCGAGCAGCAGGAAGAGCTCGGCGGCGAGGGCGCGTGCCACCTCGTCGGCGTCGCCGGCGCGGTCGGCGAGGCGCATGAGCCGGCGGATGCTGGCGAGGACGTGCTCCCCGCCGCTGCCGCCGGCTGGGTCGGAAGCCGCGCCCCGACGGGGGCGGGAGGCGTCGATCTCGACGGTGCTCATGCTGTGACTGTAGAGGCGGGGGCGGAGGGCTTGTGGTGTTTTTGTGATGTCTTTTGGGCCGCGTCCGCGCGGCTGGGCTCCGACACGGGCGCGTGGCGCGCGGGGCATCCCTGCCCCGCGCCCGCGTCGTTGCGCGTCTGCCTGGCGCCCGGGCCTGGCGGCGGGGTGCCCGCCGGCGGGCCGGGCCAGACGTGGTCTCAGCGACGCTTCCGCGGCCGTGGCCGCCGGAAGATGACGGCGGCGTTGGCTTTGGAGTTGCCGGCTCCGGACTTGGACTTGGCCTTGAACTTAACGACGAGGCGGGTCCTGAATTTGTGCCGGCTGGCGAGCCGGGCGCGGCCGGCGCGGGTGAGGGGGACCTTGACGGTGAGGGTGCGGGCGTGGGCGAGGCGGCGGCGGACGGTCTTCAGGCCGTGCCCCCTGAGGACGAGGAGCCCGGCGGCCGGGACGTGGAGCTTGACGAGGAGGCGGCGGTGGGAGGTGCGGTGGTGGAGTATCTCGACGGGGCAGCGGTGGACGGCGACGGTGGTTTGCTGGGTTAGCTTGACGCCGCTCTGGGAGATGAGGGTGGTGGGGGCGACGAGCTTGGCCCGGCAGGGGTCGGCGTGGGCGGAGAGCAGGGCCTGGGGGCCGGTGGGGAGGTCGACGGCGACGGCGGTGACGGGAACGTCGGGGAGGGTTTCGAATTTGGAGCTGGTGACGCCGGAGGGCGAGATGAAGGTGTGCCCGACGAGGACGACCTGGATGCCGTCGCCGCGGACGATGAGGTCGAGGTCGGGAAAGGCCTGGCCGCCGTGGGAGACGAGGTAGGCGGGACCTTCGAGCTTGCCGGGGAGGACGGGGGTGGTGACGGTGACGCTGCCGACGCGGGCGGTTTCGGGGCAGCCGCCAGGGGCGGGCCCGGCTTCGAAGGTCGCCGACGGGCAGGCTTTGCGCAGGGTGGCCTCCTGGGCGGAGAGCTGCTTGGGGAGGGTCATTTCGACGGCGCGGATGTTCGCCTGGTGCGGGGGCTGGGTGATCTTGACTTCCAGCTTCGCCCCGTGGAGGCGGGTCGGTTTGGGTCCGGTTTCGGCGCCGAGGGCGGGCTTGAAGGGGAGCTTTGAGCATTCGCCGACCTGGAAGGGCGAGGCGAGGGCCTGGGTGGCGCCGAGCGTGGAGGTGAGCGTGGATTCGGTGGCGAGGGCGGCGCAGTTGGTGGGGTTGAAGAGGAAGTTGGGGCGGTTGACGGCGAGCGAGATGTCCTTCAGGCGCAGCGGCACGCCTTCCCAGATGGTGGGGATGGCGGCGGTGACGATGACGCGGGCGGTGTTGGGGTCTACGGTGATCTGGGCCCTGGCGGGGACGACGCCGAGGTCGTAGGGGCCGGCGAGGGCGGGGACGGTGATGGCCAGGCCGTAGGGGGCGCCGGCGTAGGCGGCCGTGAGGTAGACGTGACCCGTGAATGCATAGGGTTCGGGCCCGGAGCCGGCGGCGACGGTGACGGTCCCGATTTCACTCGTGGAGGGACAGGTCTGGCTGCTGGCCTGGGCTTCGCTGCAGAGCGGTACGGACGGGATGTCACCGAGCAGGCCGGGAGGCAGGACGGTCCTGACGGTTGAGAGGTACTGCTGGCCGTCGCCGCGGGCGAGGTCGAAGGTTAATGGGCTGTAGGCGCCTGCTGTGGGCGGGTTCTGTGGCGGGGTGCTCTGGCTGAGGGCGAAGGGCAGCGGCGCGGGACAGGAGCCGCCTTTGCCGTTGCCGTCGACGACGAAGCCGTGGGTGGCGGCGTGCACGGGAGGCTGGCCGGTGTAGGGCGTCAGTGAGGCGACGGGTTCGGCCGGCCCGCAGGTGAGGGGGTTGGCGAGCGTTGCGCGGGGACCGCCGCGGAACTCGAGGACGAAGTCTTCAAAGGGCACCTCGGGGTCGTTTTCGAAGGTGGCGGTGAGGCGGCCGGTCGCCTTGCTGGCCTTGACGCGGCCTTCGAGTCGGACGCCGACGTCGTACTGGGCGGCTTCGGCGGCGAGGAAGATACGGAACTCGCGGCCCGATTCGGGACCCTGGTTGGGTTCGGGGGCGCCGAGATAGATCTTGCCGGCGAGGCTCCCGTCGGGGATGCCGGGGGCGTCGATCGCGACGATGCCTATTTCGGAGCCGGCGGGACAGGTGATGGGCTGGTCGGTGCCGAGTCCGATCTGGGCGTTGCTGCAGCCTTCCAGGCCGTGGGCGGCGGAGGGGTTGAGGGTCATGCCTTCGGGGAGGGCGACTTCGGCTGTCCTGAGCTCGGGCGAGCTGGTCTGGGCGGGTTCGGAGATGTGCTGGGGGATGTGCAGGGCAAAGGTCGGGCCGTCGGGTAGATCTGACTGGGTGGTTTGCGGCGTCAGCGTGAACGATGGGGCGAAGGTGAGCGTTTCACAGCCTGTCGCGGTTATGGCCTTTCCGTCGTTGAGTCGGGTTTCGTCGGCGTATTTCTGGAAGCTGCCGGGGTCTTCGTAGGAGGCGACGTGGAGATAGGTGGTCTGCGGCTGGGCGCAGTCGCTGGCGGCGCTGGGCATGGTGATGAAGGCGTTGTCGGGCTCGGCGGGTTCGTGTTCGTGCGGCACGCCCCAGAAGATGAGCTTGGATTCGACGAGTTCGGGCTGGGTGGGTATGTTCTGGATCTTGAAGTACTCGTGGTAGTCGCCGCTGGCGACGCCGCTGTTTTCGCTGGTTTCGCCTTCGCTGTGCCAGCTGATGCCGCCTTCCAGATAGATGGCGGCCTTGAGGGTTTTTCCGCTGAAGGCTTCGGCGAGTTCGATGAGGGTGCCCTTGACCTCGACGGCGAACCGAGCGGATTCGCCGGGCCGGCGTTCGATGTTGTAGACGGGAAATGGTTCGGTGACGGTTTTCTTGACCCCGAGGGCGACTTCGGCGGTGCCCTCGGCTTCGTCGGTGCCGACCCGCGTGGATTCGGGACAGTTGAGTTCGGCGATCTCAGCTTCGGAGCAGGTGGGAACGGCTTCGGGATTGACGGCGAGGCCGGCGGGGAGATCGACGCGGACATTGCGGACGTGGCCTTCGGGTGTCTTCACTTCTCCCAGGACCCCGGTGCTTTTGCTGTAGTTGAAGGCGAAGTCGGTGATCCCGAAGTTCGGGTGGCCGGCGACCTGGGTGTAGAATTCGGCGCCGGGATCTTTGCCTTCGGCGTTGCAGCCTTCCTCCTTGCAGGTGGCGGCTTCCCATTTGTAGACGCCGAAGGCGGCCTGGGCGACGGGGGGGGCGGCCGCGCAGATGGTGAGACAGCAGAAGGAGCAGACCATCGCCGCGATCGATCGGCCCCCTGCGGCCGCGATCGCTCGACCCCGTGCGCGAGGCGCCTTGATACCTGGTAACGACCCCATATGGACACCTCACCGTCGTCGTCAGGCGGGCATGGACTGCGCCCGGCCGGATGTGGAACCTGGATGTTCCTTACCCGGTGCGACCGTTTTTACGCGCGGGATCGCGCTAACCACGTTACGCGGGCGGCCGCGCATCCCCGATGCGCCGCCGGTGTGCGCGGCGACACGTGGACGGCGGACGTTGCGCCGCCCGCGACCAAGCACGCGGGCGGCGCGTGTCCCCCACCTGTCAGTAGTGGAAGACGAGTTTGGCGAACGCCTTGGAGGTGGCGTGGCCGGTCTTGGGGACGAACCCGACGCGCAGCTTGAGGCGCAGGACGCCGTAGCGGCGCAGGGCTTCGACGCCGCGGCTGGTGAGGGGGACGTCGAAGGTGACCTTGCCGGCCTTCTTGAGGTTGCGCTTGGTGTACCGGAGGTCGCCGCCGCTGGCGCTGACGTGCCCGGCGGCGGGCGCCTGGGCGGTGACCCGGGCGTAGGTCCCGTAGGTATGGTGCTTGACGATCTGCACCGGGCAGTTGCGGACGGCGATCTTGGTTTTCTGGTGGCTGCCGCGGCCGTTCTGCCCGTAGATGTTGGTGGTGGCGACGAGGTTGGCGGTGCAGAGGTTGCCATTGCCGGCCAGCAGCGACTGAGGTCCGACCGGCAGGTTCACCGTGGCGCTCGTCACGGGCACGTCGGGGAGGGTTTCGAATTTGGAGCTGATGATGCCCTTGCTGGAGACGTAGCTGTGTCCGACGAGGACGACCTGGACGCCGTCGCCGCGGACGATGAGGTCGAGGTCGGGGAAGGCCTGGCCGCCGTGGGAGACGAGGTAGGCGGGACCTTCGAGGGTGCCGGGCAGGACGGGGGTGGTGACCTTGATGCCGCCGACCCGCGCGGTGCTGGGGCAGGTGCCGGGGGCGGGCCCGTCTTCGAACTGGGCGGCGGGGCAGGCTTTCTTGAGGGTGCTGCCGCGCACGGGGAGCTGCTTGGGGAGTGTCATGAGGACCTTGCGGAGGTTCATCTGTTTGGCGCCCTGGCTGATCTTGACTTCGATGCTGGCGCCGTTTGCCCGTGAGTGCCTGGCGCCGGTGGTGGCGCCGAGCTTGGGGCTGAAGGGGAGCTTTGAGCATTCGCCGACCTGGAAGGGCGTGGAGATGCTCTGGCTGGCGCCGGCGGCGGTGCCGGGCGTGACGAATCCGTTGAGCGCCGATTCGGTGCTGAGCGCGGCGCAGCTGGTGGGGTTGAAGAGGAAGCTCTGGCGGTTGATCGAGACCGCCAGCCCCCGGATCCGCAGGGGGATGCCGCCGACGACCCGTGGGAGGGTGGCGGTGACGATGAGCCGGGCGGTGTTGGGGTCGACGTTGATGGTGGCCCGGGTGACGACGTTGCCGAGGCTGAAGGGCCCGGCGTTGGCGGGGACGACGATGGAGAGGCCGTAGGGGGCGCCGTTGTAGGGGCCGGTGAGGTAGACGGGACCTGAGAATGGATATGGGGTAGGCCCGGAGCCGGCGAGGACGGCGGCGGAGCCGATCTGGCTCGCCGCGGAGCAGGTCCCGGCGTTGGCTTCGGCTTCGCCGCAGAGCGTCACGGCGGGGATCGGCCCGAGCAGGCCCGGCGGCAGCGTGGTTTTGACCTGGGAGAGGTACTGCTGGCCTTCGTTGCGGCTGAGGGTGAAGGTGTAGGAGGTCAGGGCGCCGGCTACTCCGGACTGGTTCTGGGTGGATTGCGTCAAGGAGAAGGGCAGCGGCGAGGCGCAGGCGCCGCCGCTGCCGTTGCTGTCGACGGTGAAGGGGGCGCTGCTCAGCGCCGAGGCCGGGTTGCCCGACCACGGGGTGAGGCTGGCGCTGGCCGAGGCGGCCCCGCAGTTGAGGGGGTTGGCGAGCGGAGCGAGGCTGCCGCCCTTGAAGGTGAGTTTCAGCGCGTTGAAGGGCTCCTGTGGGTTTTCCTTGAACGTAGCCGTGAGCTGGCCGGTGAGGGGGTTGGGTTCGACCGTTCCTTCTAGGCGCAGCCCGAGCCCGTAGCGTTCGGATTCGGCGACGACGTAGATGGTGTAGGGCGGTTTCGTGATCGCTTCGTTGGCGGGCTTGCCGAGGTAGATGTTGCCGGTCAGCATCCCTTCGCCGGTGGAGCCTTCGGGCGGGAGGATGGCGGAGCTTTCGACGACGGCGGTGCCGATGATCGAGCCGGCGGGACATTCGACCTTCTTTTCGGTGGCGACGCCTTTGGCGATGCCGACCTGTTCCGCGGTGCAGCCTTCGAGGCCGTGGGCGGCGGAGGGGTTGAGCGTCATGCCTTCGGGCAGGGTCACCGAGGAGTTGCGCAGGTGAGCTGAGGCCAGAGCTTCGGGGCTCGGATTCTGGGGCACCTTGATTTCGACGGTGGCGGCCGTGGGGACGTCGGACTGGGTCCTTTCGGGCGTCAGGGTGAGGCTGGGTTCGAAGGGGACGAGGTTGCAGCCGGTGGTTTCCAGCGGGACCGGGGTGAGCGGCGGGACCGGCGTGAACGAGGTGTTCGCGACCTGCCCGGCGCCGGATTCGAGTTCGAGATATGTCGTCGAGGGGCCGGTGCAGGAGGTGGGCACAGTGAGGAAGGTGCTGTTGGGGGCGCTCAGGAAGATGGTTGTGGATTCGATCAGGGGCACTTCGCCGCCGCTGATGGTGTAGTACTCGTGCGAGTCGCCGGTCGGGACGCCTTTGACGCCTTTGGTTTCCTGATGCCAGCTGACGCCGCCGACGAGATTGACGACTTCTTTGGTGAGTGGGATGTAATACGCGAAGTCGGCAGGGCTCCCCTGGGGGGGAACCATGTTGTACATCGGCAGAGGGCCAAGCGTTTCGGCTTTTTTGCTAAAGGGATTGAAGATCTTGATGGCAGTAAACCCCATCTGGGACCCTGCCGGACATTCGTTTTCGCCGGCTTTCTTTTCTTTTGTCAGCTGTTCGTCGGTGCAGGTCGGGACGGCGTTTGGGTTGGTGATGAACCCGGGAGGTGAATCGATGCGAACGCGCTTCACGGTGCCAAGCGGTATTTCGCCCTTTTCTTCGACCGTTTTCATCGTGAATTTCGAGACGGAGAACACTGGGTGAGAACCGGCCTGGGTCGCCGGCACCTTGCATTCCCCTTCGAGAGGATTGTTGTTGCAGGCGCCAGAGACGAAGCTGTAGGGCGCTACGCCAAATTCTTCCGCCGCCTGCGCGGCGGAGGCGGCGAAGGCGAAGACCGCGCCGACGAGCAGCCCGACGAGCGCGAGCCACCTCCGGTCGACGCGAACGGCATTGCATGTGGCAGCGGGGAATTGCATCACTCAACCTCCCTCGGAGGGCCAGGGGACATCCGTAATCTCCTCCCAGAAGAACACGGCTCTGCTACCCGGGTTGCGGTAGTTCTAGTCATCTCAGCTTAGCGCGGGTTTCGGCATCGCCGAATTCGCCCCACAAGCCGCTTCTCCTGCCAGGGTTACGTGGCTCTGCCGTGGCTCTGCCGGCCGGCGTCGTCACGCGGTGAGTCAGGCCCCGATCAGATCTCGCCGTCGACCTCGGCAGCCTGACGAGACACGTAGTCGGCCATGCCGGGGACCGCGAAGCGCAGCGTGCGGTCGGACTCGGCGACGATGGTTCCCTTGGTGAGCAGGCGCTATAGCAAAGTCTATAACAACCTATAACAAATTCTATAGCAGCCTATAGCAACGTCTACTGCCAGAAGTCCGCCCTACGGCTGCGCCGTCGTCAGCGGCGCCTGCTCCGCCCGGGCGGCGGCGAGCGCCTCGTCGAGCCCGCGGGCGCCGACGCGCTCGGCGAGCGGCTGGACGAGCATCCGCAGGGGCAGGATGGCGGCGACGGGTCGAGGCGCCATGACCCGCCGGGAGCGGCGTTCGATGCCGCGCTCGATGGCGTCGATGGCGACCTTCAGGGGCACGGTGCCGACGGGCAGGGTGCGCCCACCGGGCGAGAGGCTGCGGGCGGCGCTGCTTTCGAAGCCGCGTTTGACCATGTCGGTGTCGATGAAGCCGAAGTAGCCGACGCCGACACGGGCGCCGGAGCTTCGGACCTCCGTGCGCATGGTGTTGCCGAGCGCCTCGACGGCGGCCTTGGAGGCGTTGTAGGGGCCCATCATGGGGCCGTGGAGGGCGGCGGCGAGGGAGGCGATGGGCAGGGCGTAGCCGCCGGGGTGCGAGATGTGGGGGCCGGCGGCGCGGAGGGTGTGGTAGACGCCGAGGAGGTTGACGTTGATGATGCGCTCGAAGATGGCGGGGTCGCCGCCGACGATGGGCACGGCGGAGGCGACGCCGGCGTTGGCCATGACGACGTCGAGCCCGCCGAGCCGCTGTACGGCGCCCTCGACGGCCTCCTCGACCTGGAGGCGGTCGGTGACGTCGCACTGGAACCAGGCGGCGTCGCCGAGCTCGGCGGCGAGCTGCTCCAGGAGGTCGGGCTCGAGGCCGGCGAGGGCGAGCTTGGCGCCGCGGCCGTGCAGGCGCCGGGCGGTCTCGGCGCCGATCCCGCGGGCGGCGCCGGTGATGAGGACGCGGCGGCCCTGCAGGGGGATTGAATGGCTCTTGCTCATCTGGCGCTCCGATCGTCGCGGGGTACCCGGGGGAGCCTACAACCGCACGGCGTCCCGCCGGTGGCGGGCGCGGCGGGCAGGGGATCGACGTGTGTTGGAGCGGCCGACTACCCTCGACCGGCGATGAGGCTGCGTGAGATGCCCGCCCCCCAGCGCACGGCGCTTGCCTCGGTGCTCGCGGCGGGCGGCCTGGTGGCGCTGAAGCTGGCGGTGGGCCTGGTGTCGCACAGCCTGGGCCTGATCGCGGAGGCGATCCACTCGGCGACGGACCTGGTGGCGGCGCTGTTGACGTTCTTCGCGGTGCGGGTGGCGGCGCGGCCGCCCGACGCGGAGCACCCCTTCGGCCACGGCAAGGCGGAGCACCTGTCGGCGCTCGGGGAGGGGGCGGTGCTGGTGGCGGCGAGCGTGGCGATCGCGGTGGAGGCGGTGGCGCGGCTCGCCGGCGGCGGGGGCGGGGTGGAAGCCCGGTGGTACGTGCTGGCGGTGGTGGTGGCGGTGATCGCCGTCGACGCCGCCCGGGCGCTGGGCTCGCGCAGGGCGGCGCGGCGGGCGAACAGCGCGGCGCTGGGGGCGAACGCGCTGCACTTCGCCCTGGACATGGCTGGCTCGGCTGCGGTCCTGGTCGGGTTGCTGCTGGTGCGGGCGGGCTATGAGGGAGCGGACGCGGTGGCGGCGCTGCTGGTGGCCGTCCTGGTGCTGTTCTCGGCGGGCCGGTTGATGCGGGCGAGCGTGGGGGTGCTGATGGACAGCGCCCCCTCCGACGCGGCCCAGGCGCGGGTGCGCCGGGCGATCGAGGAGCTCGATGAGACGATCAGCCTGCGGCGGCTGCGGATGCGGGAGGCCGGGGGGCGGCACTTCGCGGACGTCGTCGTCGGCATCGAGCCCGACGCGGGCGTGGCGCGGGGCCACGAGGTGGCGAGCGCGATCGAGGCGGCGGTGGAGCGCGAGCTGCCGGGGTCGGACGTGGTGGTGCACGTCGAGCCCGACGCCGACCTCGGCCGGATCCGCCAGCGGGCGACGGCGGCGGCGCTGAGCGTGGCGGGGGTGCGGGAGGTGCACAACGTGACGGTGCTGCGCGTCGACGGCGGGCCGGAGCTGGCGCTGCACATGAAGGTGCCGGGCGGCCTCACGCTGGAGGTGGCCCACGAGATGGCAAGCGAGGCGGAGGCGGCGATCCGGGCGGCGGTGCCGGGGGTGAGGCGGGTGCAGACCCACATCGAGCCGCTCCCGGAGGAGGGCGCGACGCCGGCGCTGGCGGGGAGTGACGGGCTGGAGTCCCAGCGGAGGGCGATCGAGGCGGTGGTGCGGGAGCTGACGGGGCAGACGCCGCGGGAACTGGGCTTTCGCCGCACGCGGGACGGGCTGCTGGCGTTCCTGACGCTCGCCCTGAGTCCGGAGGAGACGCTGGTGCAGGCTCACGCCCGGGCGAGCGAGATCGAGCAGCGGGTGCGCGACGGGCACCCGGAGATCGTGGACGTCGTGATTCACACCGAGCCGGCCTGAGGCGGGCGGCGGATGGCTGGATGACGACGCGGCGCCCGCCGCCCGGCGACAGAGAGCCGGCTCGTGGCGCGAGGCCGGGTGACCGGCGGATAACGTGGACGATGTGGGCCGCCGGGGCCAGCTTTGAGCGACTTCCTCGAACTGCTCTGGCACGTGCTTCGCGATGCCCTGCTGATGGCGTGGCAGGTGTGGTGGGCGCTGGTGCTGGGCTTCGCGATCAGCGCGGTCGTGCAGGCGTGGGTGTCGGGCGAGCGGGTGCGGCGCGGGCTCTCGGGCTCGGGGGTGCGTCCGCTGGCGCGGGCGACGGGCCTGGGGGCGGCGTCGTCGTCGTGCTCCTACGCGGCGGTGGCGATCGGACGGTCGCTCTTCGAGAAGGGGGCCTCGGCGTCGACGGCGTTGGCGTTTCAGTTCGCCTCGACGAACCTCGTGTGGGAGCTGGGTCTGCTTCTGTGGGTGCTGATCGGCTGGCGGTTCACGGCGGCGGAGTTCGTCGGGGGACTCGTGATGGTGGCGCTGATGGGGCTGCTGCTGCGGGCGTTCGTGTCGCCGACGCTCGAGCGTGGCGCCCGGGAACATGCGTGGGCGGCGAGCGTCGGGGAGGCCCACTGCCACCATCATGGGCAGTCGGATCGGACGCCGGATCCGGCGTCTGCCGAGACCGGCACCGGTCGGCCCTTCCCGGCGGAGGCCGGCGCCGGCCGGCACGACGCCAACCACCCCCTCCCCGCGGAGGCCGGCGCCGTCCATCACTCCCCCACCGCGCCGCTGGGTCTGCGCCTGAGGGATCGGATGCGCTCGCGCGCGGCGTGGGCGGAGGTGGCGAAGAGCTTCCGGATGGACTGGCGAATGCTGTACCGGGAGATCGCGATCGGCTTGGTCCTGGCGGGCTGCGTGGCGCAGCTCGGAGACGGCTTCTTCGAGGGACTCTTCCTGCGCGACGCCCCGGCGCCGCTGCCGACGCTGGAGAACGTGCTGGTGGGTCCGCTGATCGCGGTGGCGTCGTTCGTGTGCTCGGTGGGCAACGTGCCGCTGGCGGCGGTGCTGTGGTCGGGCGGGATCGGCTTCGCGGGGGTGCTGTCGTTCCTGTTCGCCGACCTGATCGTGCTGCCGATCGTGGCGATCTACCGCAGGTACTACGGGGCGGAGTTCGCGACGCGGATCGTGGCGCTGATGTTCGTGACGATGGTGCTCGCCAGCCTCGTGGTGGCGGGGCTGTTCGACGTGGCGGGGCTCGTCCCGAGCGGCCGGCGGCCGTCGCGGGCGGCCGTCTTCGGGTCGGTGGCGGTGGACTACAAGCTGGTCCTGAACGTGCTGGGGGCGGCGATCTTCGCGGCGCTGTTCGCGCTGCGGGCGCCGCGGGAGAGGGGGAGGGGAGGTCAGAAATCGGACGCAGGTGCGCCTGCACCGCGCAACTCCGCGGTGGGCGACGGGTAATGATTGGTCGGGTATGGCGCGGCTGACGGGGATGCTTGTGACGGTGGTCGTGGCTCTGGCGCCGGCGGCCCCGGCGGCGGGGGTGACGATCTCGCCGCTGCCCGGCACCCCGGATGCCTCGCCGCGCACCCAGATCAGCTTCCTGGGCGTCCCGGCGGGGGAGATCTCGCATGTATCGGTGGTGGGCTCGCGCAGCGGCGCCCATGCGGGCGAGCTGCACCCGTACGCGAGCGCGCCGGGGGCGAGCTTCGTCCCGCAGCACGGCTTCGACGAAGGCGAGACGGTGCGGGTCAGCGCTGTGATCGGACCGGCTGGGCACGGCGAGAGGGCAGGCAGCAGCTTCCGGGTGGCGGAACTCGCCCCGGTGCGGATCGCGCCGATGTCGAAGCGGACCCCGAAGGTGCCGGCGGGCACGGTGCAGAGCTTCGTGTCGGCGCCGAGCCTGAAACCGCCGGCGGTTGCGGTGCTGACGCCCTCGGCCTCCCCGGAAGACGTGTTCGTGGCCGCCAACGGCGCCTACCCGCAGCGGGGGCCGATGATCTTCAACCGCGCCGGTCAGCTGGTGTGGTTCGACCCGGCCCCGCCGGGCAACGCGGCGATGGACCTGCAGGTGGAGCACTACGACGGCCAGCCGGTGCTGGTGTGGTGGCAGGGCGACATCGACTACGGGGTGGGCTTCGGGACGGATGAGATCTACAGCTCGAGCTACCGGCCGATCGGGGCGGTGCACGGTGGCAACGGCTACTCGGCCGACCTGCACGAGGTGCGGCTGACCCCGTCGGGGTCGGCGTTCATCACGGCGTACACGCTGGTCGAGGCCAACCTGTCCTCCGTCGGCGGGCCGAGCCGGGCGGCGTTGCAGGACGCGGTGGTGCAGGAGATCGACGTCAAGACGGGCCTGGTGATGTTCGAGTGGCACGCCGACGGCCACGTGCCGTTCGGCGACTCGTACTGGCCGCGGCCGAGCTCGCCGTCGCGCCCGTGGGACTATTTCCACGTGAACTCGATCTCGCTGGACCCGTGGGGCGACGGGAACTTCCTGATCTCCTCGCGCAACACCTGGGCGGGCTACGAGATCGACCACGAAACCGGCCGGATCCTGTGGCGGCTGGGCGGCAAGCAGTCGAGCTTCAAGCTGGGGCCGGGGACGGAGACGGCGTGGCAGCACGACATGCGCTGGCAGCCGGATCACACGATCACGGTGTTCGACAACGGCGACTCCCCCCAGGTGCATCCGCAGACGCGGGTGCTGCAGGAGGGCATCGACTGGGCCGATCGCACGGTGTCGCTGATCTCCCAGGACGTCCACACGCCGTCGCTGCTGGCCAACAGCCAGGGCAGCGACCAGCTGCTCCCCGACGGCGACTCGTTCGTCGGCTGGGGGGCGCTGCCGTACGTGAGCGAATTCAGCCCGACGGGAGAGATGATCTTCAATGCGCGGCTGGCGTCGCCGGGGTACTCCTACCGGGCGTTCACCTACCCCTGGAGCGGGACGCCGGCGGCCCCTCCTGCGCTGGCGGTGCACGCGGGCACGGGCAGCGCGGTGACGGCCTACGCGAGCTGGAACGGGGCGACGGATGTCAGCGCGTGGCGGGTGCTGGCGGGTCCGAGCCCGGCGCAGCTGACGCCGATCGCGACGGCCCCGCGGACGGGGTTCGAGACGGCGATCGCGCTGCAGAGCGGCCAGCCGGACTTCGCGGTGCAGGCTCTGGACGGATCGGGCGCGGTGCTGGGCACGTCGGGGGCGGTGCGGCGGGGTTAGAAGGCTCTCTCGTACACCCGGTAGCGGCGCTTGATCTCGCCGCCCATGCCTTCCATGGCACGGTTCATGGGCTTGTTGGTCTCGAGGATCCAGCCCATCTCGCCGCCCTTCTGGGGGGTGCGTTCGGCGGCGTCGAAGTGCATCTGGTAGAAGCGGGCGGCAACCCCGGTGTGCTGGTAGTCGGGCTTGACGCCGAGCGCGAAGACCCGGACGGCGTCGATCTTGGATTTGGCGCGCAGGGCGGTGATCCAGCCGAAGGGCAGGAGGCGGCCGTTGAGCTTGGCCAGGACCTGGTTGAAGTCGGGCAGGGTGAGGGCGGCGCCGACGACCTCGCCGGTGTCCTTGCGTTCGGCGACCATGGCCCAGTTCTCGTCGAGGACGGGTTTGAGGTCCTTGGCGTAGTGGCGGACCTCCTCCTCGTTGAGGGGGACCGAGGCCCAGTTGCTTTCCCAGGCGGCGTTGTAGACGTCGAGGAACCGGGTGACCTCGTTCTGGAGGTCCTTCTTGCGGAAGTTGCGGCAGACGATCCCGTGTTCGGCCTCGAGCTTGTCGGCGGCCTCCCAGATCGCGGGGTGGACTTTCTCGCGGCCGGTGACGTGGAGGCTCCACATGTAGAGGTCCATCGCCTTCTCCAGCCCGGCGTCCTGCTCGAGCAGGCGCTGGTAGTAGGGGTGGTGCCAGGGGCAGAGGATGATCGGCGGGTGCTCGTGGCCTGAGATGAGCAGCCCGATCTCGTCGTTGGTGGTGAAGTCCATGGGGCCGACCATGCGGTCGCGGCCGCGCTCGCGCAGCCAGGAGGCGGCGGCGTCGAGCAGCGCCCGGGCGGCCTCGGGATCGTCCTCGCACTCGAACCAGCCGAACAGCCCCCAGTCGTTCTGCTGGAAGCTGTTGAAGTTGCGGTCGATGTGGGCGCTGATCCGGCCGACGGGCCTGCCGTCGCGGTAGGCCAGGAGGTACTGGGCCTCGGCGTGCTTGAAGAACGGGTTCTTCTTCTGGTCCAGACGGTTCTTGAGGTCCATGACCAGCGGGGCGACCCAGTTCGGCTCGTCCCGGTACAGGCGCCAGGGGAGCTTGATGAAGACGCCGAGCTCGCGCTTGGACTCCACGGGGCGGATCTCGAGGGCCATCGTCGGGCGGTGACTCTACACGCCGGGGGCGACGGGCACCTGTGCGGTGGCGGGCGGCGCGGCTGCCGGCGAGGTGCGCCCGGAGCTGCCCGTCAGAGGCTGACCTTCCTGTGGCGGCTCAGGCGGGCGCCGCCGCCGACGAGCTTCACGGTCACGCGGGTCTCGCGGCGGGTCCTCGCCATGAGGCGGCCGGCGTGGGTGAAGGCGATGAGGAACGTGTGCGTCCCTGCGGCCACGCCCTTGCGGGTGAAGGTCTTCAGGCCTGCTCCTCTGATCTGCAGTTGGCCGGTGGCGCGGACGAGGACGTTGCGGAGGTTGAACGGGCCGGCGACGGCCGGCACGAGGTTCGATAGGCCAAACGGCGCACGGCCGTGCCCGGGCGCGGCGGGCGTTTCCGGAACGCTTCAGGGCACGACTTCCCCGCTGGTGGCGGCGGTCCCCGTATTCGCGTATTCCTCACAAGAGTTCAGCTATTGCGAAGCCAGGAACAATCCTTGACACGGCTTGTGCGGCTACCGCACCTCCACGTACCACTCGAATTGCTGGCTGACGGCCAGCCCACACCGCACACGACACCATCACCGTCTACCCACCTAGTTTGCGGTATTAGGGTTAACCCCGCAGGCGCCATGAGCCGGGTGGCGCTGCACGGGTCCTTATGTGGGTATGCCCCAACACAAGGACCCGTACATGGTTCAGCTGTCATGTGTAGCTAATTACTCCCTGTCAACTATCGGCGCAGTGTCGGCCTGGTCGCGACTTCGCTGGCTAGCAGTTCGCGTTTTCACAAGTTACACCTTTTCTGATTTCGCCTCCGTTTTCATCTTCGAGCCGTACGGTCTCAGTGGCCCTCGCACCACGGTTTCTATACTGCACATTGAATGAGCATTCGTCACCGAGTGCTCCTTTTTTGGCATACAGTTTTTTGCAGGTCGCTTTTGCCGGTTCTTCGACTTCCCATTCTCCGACGACTGGGTTTTCCGAGGCGGTCAGCATATTTACGGTCGCATTGGCATTGGTGATGTTTTCGATTGTTAATTTCACCCGGGTCCCACTTATACTTGTTTTGAGCCTGAATTGACGGCTTGGCCTCGCGAGCAGCGCAAATTCCTCTGCTGAAGCAAGCGCGAAGCGGGCCTTGCCTTTGAATATTGCGCTGGCAGAACCTACTTCGAGTTCCGCTGATCCGGTATCGGCGATGAGTTCTTGTTCTCCCTCTTCCTCCTCTCCGGTGGGCAGCATTGCTCTCATTTTTCCTTTGACGGGCTTTACCCCTAGAAGCGCGCATTCTTCTCCCTGGTATTTTATGGTAGCGAATATCGTCCCGGTTTTCGGAGTGAACGCTATGATGTCTTCGGGTGCGGTTTGCTCTGTTAGTTCGGCGACCACAGGTACGGTGCCAATTTCTGCTTTGGCTATCGTACAAGAGGACGTTACGGATTGGCATTCCTTGAAGATCAGGCTGCTTGCCGCGAGCTTATTAGGTGCACTTATGTCCGGACTGACGCCGTTCAACGTGCTTCCATCGCATTCGACCGTCACTCCCGAGGCCGTGAGCGAGGCGGGTTCTGTGACCTTGGCGGTTGTAGCCAGTGCAGCTGACCCCGTGAGTTCTTCGCCTTCGATAACCCATGAGGCGGAGGCTGTGGCGGGCGCCGCAAGGAGGATTGCGGCTGTTAGCAGTGTAATGCATTTTGTTTTTCGCATTCCCGTTATCTCCTTTCGAGAAGTAATACGAGGTTGAGTGGGCTGGTCGACTGCACCTGACACTTGACATGTCCGGCGCGCGCGACAGAAACACGATTCGGATAGTCGGGATAGCAGATGCCTAGCGGTTCGGCAAGCAGGTAACGCTCAGTCCGCCAACGATGGCCAGGCACCCTCGCCGTACGTCTCTGACTAGACGCTCACATCGAGGCGGGTGTCGGCGCGATGGGCTCCACCGCGCTTGGCGACGGGCATGTGCGGCGCGACTCGCCGACTTCCAGCCCGCTTTCGGGGCGCCGGACGTGCACGGAGCCGACGGCGGCTGGTCCCCGGCGACGACGGTTGGCTACGGTTTCGCGCATGGAGCTGCACCGGCGCATCGCCGATCGGAGGGGCGAGTTCTTGATCTTCGCGGTGACGCCACCGCGGCTGAGCACCGGACCGGAGCGGGCCCGGCAGATCGCTGAGGTCACACTGGCGCGACTGCGGTCGGTGGGGATGGACGGACTCGTTCTCTACGACATCGACGACGAGAGCGACCGTAATCCCAACCAACGCCCGTTCCCGTTCCTGCCCACGATGGACCCGGCCGAGTACCTCGCTCGCGATCTCGTGGGCCTGGAGGTGCCTGCCGTGGTTTACCGCGCGGTCAGCAAGCACTCCGAGGACGGCCTCCGTCGATGGCTGCGCGACCAGGATCCGGCCCGAACGCTGTCGGTCTTCGTCGGGGCCTCATCCGGCGGGAAGGCGGTTGCGACCTCGCTCTGGCGGGCATACGAGCTCCGAGCCGAAGTCCGACCGGACCTGCCGGTGGGCGGAGTAGCGATCCCCGAGCGGCACGCGGGCGGTGGCAACGAGCACCTCCGGCTCATCGCAAAGCAGGCCGCAGGCTGCTCCTTCTTCGTCACCCAGGTCGTATACGACGTCAACGCCGCGAAGGACCTGGTCTCCGACTATCGCTACGAGTGCGCAGCCCAAAGCCTGGAGCCGGTGCCGATCGTCTTCACATTCTCGGTCTGCGGCTCGATGAAGACGTTGGAGTTCCTGCGTTGGCTCGGCGTCGACGTCCCACGCTGGATCGCGAACGACCTGCGCCATGCCGACGACACCCTCGAGGCGTCCTACGATCAAGCGGTCGCGACGGCGATCGAGCTGATCGCCTTTTGCCGGCGCCTCGGCGTTCCCTTCGGGCTCAACGTAGAGAGCGTCTCGATCCGCGGTGTCGAGATCGAGGCCTCCGTGCGGCTCGCCGCCCGGCTGAGGGCCGAGCTCCGCCGCTGAAGGTCGGAGCTCGCCAGCGAAAGCGAACCGGGGAAAGAAGGCCGTCTGCGGCCCGCCTCCCTCCTCTGGCCAAGACGCGGCAAAAGACCGCATACGCGCGAGGCTCGTGGGCGAGAACCCGATGGCTCCAGGGAAAGCCGCCCGCAGATCGGCCGACAGCCGCTGCACCACCCCCTGCGTCCGCCGGCCCCGCTCTGGGTCGCAAGCCCCAGCGCATCGGCAGGCGATGTGGCGGGAAGGTCAGACATTCGTCTCCAGAGAGTACCGGCCGGGATGCGTCGTATCTCTGCGCTCCGTCCGTACCTAAGCGGGGCTTTTCTGCGACGCGCCAGGAGAGATTCGAACTCCCGACCTTCGGTTCCGTAGACCGACGCTCTATCCAGCTGAGCTACTGGCGCGGAACGACCAAGTCTAGTGGCCGCGCCCGTCCCACGCCGCTTCGGCCACCGCCGGCCGACGGCCGTCGGCCGGCGCTCAGTTGAGCGTCGCCAGGGCGATCGGCGTGACCCGCTCGGCGCCGGCCCGGCGCAGCTGGCCGCTGACCATCGCCAGCGTCCAGCCCGAGCCGCGGTGGTCATCGAGCAGCACCCCGCCGCCGGCGGGCGGCGTGCCGAGCACCTCGAAGGCGCCGCGGACGTTGGCGAGCTGCTGCGCCGAGTTGCTCATCTCGCGCTGCGGGGGGCGCCGGGCGACGCGCCCGAGGAGCTCGACGTAGGGGATCTCGAGCTCGGCGGCCAGCCGGCGGGCCAGCGCGGTCAGCGCCTCGCGGGGCGGCGACGACGGGACGCTGGTGACCCAGGCGGCGGGGCAATCGATGCCGCGGAGGAGCTCGAGGAGGCCGCCGACGAGGTCCTCCTCGAAGGAGCCCTCGCGCAGCCCCCGCTCGATCGCCGGCCACCAGCCGCCGTCGCCGACGCGGGCGAGCGCCCAGCCCGGCTCGGCCCGGAGGTCGTCGGGAATCCTGCGCATCGCCCCGGAGGCGTCGGGCGCCATCTTCTTGACCTCCAGCTCGATCGGACGCGCCCGGAGGTGGCGCGTCGCGCGCTCCACCACGGCCGGATCCAGGGGGGCGTCGAAGCGGGGTCCGGCGCAGACAGAGCAGCGACCGCAGTCGCCGGCCCGGGGGTCGTCGAGCTCCTCCTGGAGGGCCCGCATGAGGCAGCGGCCGTCGGAGCCGAACGCGGCCATCGCCTGCTGCTCGGCGCGCCGCAGCGCGGTTACCCTGCGGTAGCGCTCGGCGTCGTAGGACCAGTCGGCGTCGGGGACCGCGATCCAGCGGGAGCCGTCGCGGCGGACGGCCCCCTCGACGTCGAGGATCTTCAGCATGGCCTCGATGCGGCCCATCCCGAGGTTGACGACCGCCATCAGCTCCCGCGTGGTGCACCCCCGCTCGCCGGCGTCGTCGAGCTCGGCGAGAACGGCCTGCACCCGCTCCCGGTCGGGGAGGGCCTGGTCGATGAAGAAGTCCTGGATGCGGCGGTCCTCCCGGCCGCGCAGGAGGACGACGTCGGCGTGCTCCACCCCGCGTCCGGCGCGACCGACCTGCTGGTAGTAGGAGACCACCGACCCCGGCGCCTGGTAGTGGACGACGAAGGTCAGATCGGCCTTGTCGTAGCCCATCCCCAGCGCGCTCGTGGCGACGACGGCCTTCAGCTCGTTGCGCAGGAGGCGCTCCTCGATGGCGACCCGGGCCTCCGTCGGCTGCTCGCCGCTGTACGGCGCCGCGGCGACGCCGTTGGCCTCGAGGAAGCCCGCGACCTGGTCGGCGTCGCGCTTGGTCAGGGTGTAGACGATCCCCGAGCCCCGGAGCCGGGGCAGGTGCGTGGCGAGCCACGCCAGACGCTCCGCCGGGCGGGGCAGCTCGAGGACCTCCAGGCGCAGGCTCCTCCGGGCCAGCGCCCCGCGGTAGGAGCGCAGCGGCTTGCCGGTGGTCGAGAGCTGCTCGACGACGTCCTCCACGACCCGGTCGTTGGCGGTCGCCGTCGTCGCCAGCACCGCGACCCCGGGGGGCAGGGCGGCGAGCATCTCGCTGACACGGCGGTAGTCGGGACGGAAGTCGTGGCCCCAATCCGAGATGCAGTGGGCCTCGTCGATCACCAGCAGACCGACGGAGGCGGCGAACAGCGGCAGCATGTCCCTGCGGAAGCGCTCGTTGTTGAGACGCTCGGGGCTGATCAGCAGCAGGTCGATGGCGCCGTCGGCGAGCTGCCGGCGAACCTCGTCCCACTGCTCGCGGTTGGTGCTGTTGATCGTGTGGGCCCGCAACCCCAGCCGCCGGACGGCGACGATCTGGTTGCGCATCAACGCCAGCAGGGGACTGACGATCAGCGTCGGGCCCGCACCGGCTTCTCGCAGGAGGTCCGTCGCGACGAAGTACACCGCCGACTTTCCCCAGCCGGTGCGCTGAACGCAGAGGACCTGCGCCCGGTCGACGACGAGATCCCGGATCGCCTCCAGCTGATCCGGGCGAAACTGGGCCTCCCGGTCGGCGGTGAGGCGACGCAGACTCTCCCCGGCGACCTCCGCCACGGTCTCCGAAGTCAGGCCAGACATCGGCCGATCCTGACAGACGGTTCGGCGACTCTGGTGCCGCCGGGCTCTCGCTCGTCGTCAGAGACGAGGCTGGTCAAGCTGCTGTACGGATCGCACGGATAGCGTGTCGACGGCTCACTCCTACAGCCACCATAGAAGCCCGATATGATAATTTCATATGTCGCGTCTGCTCTCGGTCTCGATCCCAGACGAGCTGGCCTCGGAGACCGAGGCGCTGGCGCGGGCGACTGGCAAGACCAAGAGCGAGGTGGTGCGCGACGCGCTGCGACGCCATGTGCAGCACGAACGCTTCGCCCAGCTGCGGCGCTACGGTCGCGGGCGCGCGGAGGCGCGGGGGGCGGGGCCGGAGGACGTGGAGGGCCTGATTGACGAGCTGCGCGCCGCAGGGCACGTGTGAGCAGGCGGGCGCTCTGCGACACAAATGTCCTGGTGTCGGCGTTCATCGCCGGGGGACCGCCGAGCCGGGTGATCGAGGCCGCGCTCGACGGCCGTATCGAGCTGCTGCTCGCGGAGCCTGTCCTTGGCGAGCTGGAGCGGGTGCTGACCGCGAAGCTCGGCTTCGCGCCTGAGCGGGTGCGCGAGATCAGGCGATTCCTGATCGACCTGGCAAGCGAGCGCCTCGACGCGCCGGCACGCCCCGCGGAGCCGGTCACGGGCGACCCCGAGGACGACGTGATCCTTGCGTGCGCGGTGGCGGCAAGGGTCGAGCTTCTGGTGTCGGGTGACCGCCGACACCTGCTGCCGGTGGGTGAGCATCGCGGGGTGAGCATCCTCACGCCGCAGGCGCTGCTCGCCGAGCTGGCCGGCGAATGACTCCTCGCTTGCGGGCGGGTCCAGCACAAGCCTCACCGATGCTCCGCCGTGAATCGTCGTGCCGCGGCGAGGGGTCTGCCGGACGACGATGAGCGGGCCGCGGTAATGCGCTGGGCGTCTGACCCGCCCGAGCCGGCAATGGGCACGGCTGCCCTGCGTAGAGGCACGACTCACCCCGTCGCAACCTCGGAGTATCTGCTCGAGGTCGCACTGGCACGGACCCAGCGGCGCCAGGCGGTCCCCAGCGGTTCTCCGACCTCGGCGCCACGCGAGAGCGCCGACGCCAGATCCCGCTCAACCAGGCCAAAACCACGCAACTTCGCGGCAAGACGGGGCGGGAGGGACGAAGATCGAACCCGCAGCTTGTGTGGAAGCGCATCAGAGAGCTGCACGCCCGTCGTTCTCGCGGCGATACGTGAGCCGGGAGGTCAGGCCAAGTCAAGCGGGGTGTCTAAACGTGGTTTTGTAGTGCGTTTTGCACTACGCGCTACGCTCTACAGATGGCGTCGGCTCCTCAACCAGTGTCGTTGCGTCTCGGTCGGGACGGGCTGAGCGCGCTGGATGAAATCGCCAGGCGACGCGGCTTGAGTCGTGCTGAGGCTGCACGTCAGGCGATAGCCGAGACGGCCGAGCGAGAGCGTCGACGGGGCGGGCTCGCCGCCGAGGCACGACGCCTGATGGAGAACGAGGACTACGTGCGAGAAGCACGGGATGTCGCCGGCCTGATGGAGCAGCTGCGTGATCCGCGGTGACGTGCATCGCATCAATCTTCCCGGCAAGCGTGGCCACGTACAGCAGGGACGCCGCTACGCGGTGATCGTTCAAGCCGACGACCTGCTCACCCTCTCCACGGTCGTCGTCTGTCCCACCTCGCGCTCGGCTTTCCCTGCCAGCTTTCATCCCGAAGTCACGATTGTCGAGCAGGCCACGCAGGTTCTGTGCGAGATGGTCGGCGCGGTCGACGCCCGCGCGTTGGGCGAGCACGTCGGCCACCCCTCACGCGAAGAGCTGCGCACCGTCGAGGACGCGCTGCTCTTGGTGCTTGACATGGCCTGACGTCCAACACCAGACCAGCGAACCGGCGATCGAGGTTCGAACATCGATCAGCAACACGGGGCGGGAGGGACGAAGATCGAACCCGTACCTTGTGTGGAAGAGCATTAGCGAGCTGCACGCCAAGCGCTTCGGAGGGCGACGGTGACCGCTGCTCACCAGATGACCGGCACGATCCTCGATTCGCGAATGGCCTTGTCGCGAGTGACCAGCGGCAGCGCCAGCATACGGGCGGTGCCCACGATGAATCGGTCCCACGGGTCGGCGAGCAGGTCTCGTGCGATCGACATCGTGGCGTCCACGATGGGCAGATCGATCGGTTGAAGGGCGAAGCCCGCCGAAGTGAGGAGTGCGTTTCGCAGTTCTGCCAGATGAGCGTCGGCCAGCTTACGAGTTGTCTGGGTCACATACCACAGATCGACCAGGGTGGCGATGGATACGACGATGCCGTCAGTCTCCTCGGCCTCTGCGAGCGCCTGCGCGGCGGGAGGGGATAGCCGGTCGGAGCCCCGCAAGTACCAGACGACAGCGTGCGAGTCGGCGAGAACCCTCACGTGGCGGCGAGGTCATGCGTTGCAAGCGCGCTCGCCTCCTCGAACTCCTCCCACGTTAGGTCCGGGAGCTCGGGCAACGATCCGGCGAGTGTCCTAGGCTGAGTCGTCTGCACCACGCGCAGACGAGCACCAGGCGCAACGCCAAGGCGCGTTAGCTGATCGGCAGGGATGCTCCCGTCGGGAGCAACGACCAGATCGTGACCGAAGGGCTCGCTTGCTGCACTCACGGTCTCAGTCTACCGCGGAGAAGTGACGTGGGAACCGGCAAACGCCGCGCTCGCTCGGTCAGGACGCAAAACGATGCCCCAACGAAGCCCGCCGGGCATGAGACGACGGATGAGGCGCTTACGGCGATTGCTGCCTGCGCCAAGGCAGTCAGGCGTTCCTCCGCCCCAGGCCGATCGGCAGGGGACGGAGAAACACGGCGCTGTGAGCTAATCCTCCAGGGTGCCGTCCTGGGCCAGCCGAGCGGCGAGGCCCTGCTGCGCGGCAGCCAGAAGCTGCATCTGGACGGGCGGAGGGCAGTTCGCGCGGAACCGCACGGTCTGTTCCCCGTTCGGCCCCTGGATTCCGACGACGGAGCAGACGACCTGCACCTCGCCCTCGTCAAGGGATTCTTCAATCGCCTTCATCTGTTCTGCGGCAACTTCGCCGAGCACCTCTGCTTGCATTGTCAATCTCCTTATCTTCAAATGGACTGAGCCCTCGGCAGCGGCTGGCGTTACGGGCTACCGACCCGCACCGACACCTCGGGAGTCTCTATCGTTTCGCGTGCCCCGGACGGAAAAGCGTGCAGAGGGTATGGTCCCGCTGGGAGCAGGTGGTAAGGCTCCTCCCAGCGGGACCGCGAATCCATTTGCGAAGGAAACCGACAGCCGTAGTTCTATACGACAGCCATGACGACTCGCCGTCCATGTCGCCTGGTCTGCGATCCGACTCAAGCCAAGTTGCTCAGGCACCGACGACCGCTACATGGCCCTTCCAGCAGAGCCCAGTCCGCTCGCTGCACCTGATCGCCTCTCTGTCTGGCCGGTCGAGGGCGGACGCTACGGCCTGGACGCCACCTACCACGGTGCAACCGGCTTCGAGCAAGCCGAGACCCAGCGACGACATCTTCAGGCCGCAAACCTCCCGGCATCCGTCCGGCAGGAGTTGGGCGACAGCTGGACGCTTCGTCTCGGGCCTTTGACTCATAGCGCCGCATGGACGGCCATCGAAGCCTTCATCGGCCCTCCAGCCCTCCCCCGCACGTGGTAGCCGTGGGGTAGCCAGTACCCCTCGGGAGCCATTCTCAGCCCCTCCCAGCGGTTGACACAACCGCTCAACCCTTCGGCTCAGAGCACGCCAATCACGCGTGCCTAAGCCAAATCTGGCTCTGCACGGAGGGGGAGGGATTCGAACCCTCGTCAGACCAATCAGGCCTGAAACGGTTTTCGAGAGTCGCGCAGATCCAGCGGAGAGCGCACGGATACTGAGGATTCCGACCCCAGGGTGCTCGGTGGGGTAGAGATCGGGGTAGGCAGCCGGCTACTCGCCCTCCAGGTAGGCGTCGAGGAGGGCGGCTGCCTCGCCCTCGCTGCCGGGAAACAGGTGTCCGTAGCGGTCGAGCGTGGTCGTGATAGAGCGGTGGCCCATGAAGGTCGCCAGGGCCTTCGCGTTGATCCCGGCCGCGATCATCAGGCTGGCGTAGGTGTGGCGACCCTCGTGGAAGCCGATGGGGGTCATGTCTGCCTGGGTCCAGATTCGCGTGGCTCGGGATCGCAGCGTACCGTCTGAGAACGGCTGCACGGGCGAGCGACCGAAGACGAGTCCGGCCTGTTCTGCTGCCCTCTCGCAGTGCGTCGTCAGGTGGTCGTGGAGGATCTTTGGGATCGGCACGGAGCGTTTCCCGGCGCGAGACTTGGGCGGCACCCGCCCCGCCTTCTTGTCCCAGGACCACTCGACTCGGATCAGCTCGCCGTCGAGGTCGATGTTCTCCCAGCTGAGAGCCTGCAACTCGCCGAGGCGCAAGCCTGCGTACATCGCCGTTGCCCAGACAGCGCGATCTTCAACCGGCAAGATGCCGATAAGTTCTGCTGCTTCACCAGGGCTGGCGATGCGATCTCGAACGCCCTCGACGGCCGGAAGGGCCACACCCTCGGTTGGGTTGACCTGCACCACGTCTCGCATCAACGCTCGACGGTAGATCGCTCGGACGGGCATGATGGCATTGCGAACCGTGCTCGGGTTCCTGTTCAAGGCAATGCGATCCACAAGTTCCTGCACGTCGCGTCGCTTGACGTTGACGAGCCTCATCGACCCGATGATGGGTAGGACGTGAAGCCTCAAAGAGGTCTCATAGCTTCGGATCACGGATGGCTTGTATCGCTTCCCCGAGCGATTGAGCGCCTGACCGGATTCTGCCATCGCCAGCCAGTCTGTGGCGGCTTCACGGAGAGTCAGCTTTGCGCCCGAGGAGAAGGTGCCGTTCCGCAGAGCGATTTCGGCGCTGGCCTTCCAGCCTCGGGCTTCAGCAACAGACTGGAAAGTTGGTGACTTCTTTGGGCGTCCGGTCTGGGGGTCGTGTACCTCTGCTCTGTAGGAAGGCTGGCAGTTGCAAGATTGGCCTAAGCGTGAACGACAATGCTTCTGATGTCGTGTCTCGATTCCAGTCAGAGCAGGGTTGCGGCTCCTGCTACTCACCAGTCGCCACCGACGCGATAAGAGTTCTCATCTATGTAGCGCTGGAGTTCTGCCACAGGTACGAGCTTCATGCGGCCTATGCGAAGTAGCTCTACTTGGTGCTCGACATAGCGCTCAAAGCTATCGACACTCATGCCCAACGCCTCTGCCGCCTCCTTGATACGGAGAGCCAGACGGGGAGACCCCTGCTTTCTGTCCTCGGCTTTCATCGTTGTCGTCCACTGATCTTCGGTACTCTGCATCGTGTCTCCCTTATATCGATTTAGTTGGTGGTTTGTGCTAGCTCCGACTCCAGATCACCCTTGCCAAAGCCTCCTATACCTTCTCTAATAAATGTAGGTAGTTCTGCAAACAGGGTTTGGTCGCTCACAGCCTGGTTCTTTGCCAGGTCGAGGGCGACAAAAAGTTCACGGTTGTGCTTGGCGAGGGTCTTGCGCTGGGGATGGTTGAAGCGTCGCTGGGAGCGCTCTCTCGGCTGATGGCGTGTGTGCTGATTCGTCCCAAAGACAGACTCCTGTTGCCCGAGGGCGTAGCTGACGACTCGGAGAACGTTCTGCGGGTCGGTAGGAGTGATTTGGACAACATGGGCGTTACCCAAGCCCAGGTCGTTGGTCTGCCCGTGGTACATCGGCATGTGCTGGTAGCCCCAGAGCAGCAAGTGGAGGTGGTATCCAGCAGCACCGTGTCCCTGCGCAAAACCACCAACGTAGATCAATGGAACATCTGGTCTTGACTTACGTCGTTCGATGCGCCTCAACAGCAACCGGAAGTCTTTCGCCAATTCCTTCTGGCTTGCACTCACAGTTTGTAGGGTCAGGAAGTGGGTCGGTTTCGTAGAGGCAACAGCGAGTGCGATGCGCTCCAGTAGCGTCAACTCCCTTCCAAGCGGCTTTCCGTGTTGGAGAGCCAGCAGCGCCATTGTGCTGTTGCACTCTGGGTTACTGCCGAATCTTCTCACCATCCCCAAAGTACGTCGCGTGGAGCCTACTTTAGACTTCACCCTCGGCCTATCAGTGACTCCATTACTCATGACTTCGCCGAAGGGTAGCACTGAGCCGGTCACTCTTCAAGTCCTCTTTGGAATGGGACCCAAATCCTGAAGGTGACTCCTGTCGGCAATAGGTACCAACATAGGTACAAGCCGTGATGAAATCAAGAGTCCGCGCGGTCGATGTCCTATCTTATGCCCAAATAGGGGAGCCCTCGTTGCAAGGATGGACAGCTTTGCCGGAGATGGCAAGTTGCCTGGCGGTCCCGGTAAAAAACGGTAACTTAGTTGGTACTTATCCTGTAGCCATCAGGAATCTTGTGTCAACTTGATTTGGCCGATTAGCCGCCCTGGCAACTTCACACGCGCCCGAGGGGACGGCTTTCCGGGGACGTTCTCCTAGAGAATCCTGGTCACGTGGATGCGGTGGCGTCGGCGCGCGTCCTCGCAGCCTGTTTACCCCTTGGAGTGTGTGGCCGGCTTGCGCTCCCTTGGGACGGGCAGACCATCGAACAAGTCGCCTGGTGGTACGGTCAGGGCATCGGTGAGGATCAGCAGCATGGAGAGGTGCGGGTCGCGCTGCCCCTGCTCCAGTGCGCCGATATGTGTGCGGTGCACGTTGGCGGGGTGCGCGAGCGCTTCTTGGGAGAGCCCACGCCGCTCACGCGCTGCCCGTAGCCTCTCACCGAACGCTTGCAGCAGCCGCTCTCGCTCGGCGCTCACCCTACCCGCCCGTAGGGAGCCGCCCGAAGTGCTCCTCGAACTCCTCCGGGGTCAGCCTACGCTCACCGGGAGCCAGCAGCGACGCGCCGCCCTCTTCAAGGGTCAACTGGCGGTCCTCGTAGCGGTCCTCGACCAATGCCGAGGTCGGGACGCCGAGGCCGTGTGCGAGGCGCACGACAGTGGATAGCCGGGGGTCGGTCAGCGCACGCTCCAGCTTGCTCACCTCCGTGTGGTGCAGGCTGGCGAGGCGCGCGAGGCGCATCTGTGTGAGCCCGGACACCGCACGGGTCTCGCGCAGTCGCCGGGCGAATCCAGCGACCACCGTAAGCGTCTCGGGAGCGGAGCGGTGGCCCATTCAGACCACCTGGCCGATCATCGCTACGAGCCGGAACGCAGCGCGCGTGGCGAACACGTACCCGTCGCTCGTCTGGTGGATCAGACCATCGCTGCGGAGCCCCCGTACGATGTCCTCGGCGCTGCCGGGATGTTCGAGGGTGCGGCCGATGTCCTCGACCGACCAGATCGGCAGATCATCGCCGGTGAGCAGGTAGAGCGCATCACGTTCCATCGCGTCCCACCGCTCAGCGGGAGTAGGAGTAGGGTTCTCGTCAGGCATGGGAGATCAGACCTCCTGTGCTCAGGCTCCGGCGTTGGGTTGGCGCCCACGCCGGGGCTGCTTGGTAGGGATGATTACGCCCGCAGCTCCTCAAACTTCCGAGCGGGCCGAGAAGCGAAGACCAACTTGTCGCAGCGATGAACGAGCCCCGCGCGGCGTAGGCGCTTCAAGCTCTCGATCGCAGTGGACCGATCACCAATCTCGCGTGCGATCTCCTCGATCGACCAGGGTACGCATTCTTCGCTTAGCAGCGAGGCGAGAACCGCCCAATCGGTGGCCTCATCGCCGTGCCCTACGATCTTGCTGCTCACACTGTGCTCCTATGACCCTCAGCGGCCTTGTGTGCGCTTTCTAGGGCCTTCCCGCTTCGGGTTAGGGATTTCCCAAGGGGAGAGGTCGAGCGGCTTTTAGCGAGCCTTTCTGCGACCGAGCGGTAGCTGCCGGTGTAGGTGCCGTCAATGATCGCCTTCAGGCGGCTGGCCTCGGCTCGGCAGGAGCCAGAGCAAACACGAGCGTGGGAACGGCGTTTGAGCAGCGGGTGACCGCAGATCGTGCAGACGCGCTCCGACGGGGCGATCCCGCTGACAGGACCGTCAGGCATTGAAGTCCCACTCGCAGACGGGCTCACGCTCAGGCGGCCGATCGTCACCCGAAAGGAACGTCTGCAAAATGCTGTCGGGTTCGGGGTCGAGCGCCGACGCCGTGATAACCCCGCAATGGGAGTTTGCGCAGAGCGCGAGCCATCGCTTTCCCTTCGGCGTCTCGCGGTGCTCCCACCACAGGACTGCTCCACACTCGCATCGACGTTCACTGTCGGCTCGCAACGGTTTCATCATCAGCGTGCTCCGGCCTTTAAACTGCGGCCTTCGTGGCGGTTAGCAGGACTGAGCGAACCGCCATTGCGTGCCAGATCCCACCTCGCTTCGCGGGCACATCCGAGCCGTTGAGGGATCGCGCGATCCGGTCGTAGCTCAGTCCACGAGTACGCAGCCGCTTCATTCGGGCGAGTATCCGCTGCTCGCCCTCGTCAGGGACCAGGCGGTCCCCTGCTCGGCTCCACCCAAAGGGAATCGCTCCGTAGACCTGTCGGCGGGAGCGAAGCTCGGCGAGCGCATCGGCGGTGCGCTGCGCAATCAGCGCCCGCTCAAGCTCGGCGAAGACGGCGGACATCTGTGCCATTGCCCTGCCCTGCGGCGTGCTGAGGTCGATCCGGTCTGCAACCGATACCAGCCCGAGCGAACCCTTTGCAAACTGGCGCAGATAACTCAGGGTCTCAGCAGCATCCCTTCCAAGTCGATCAAGTCGGGCCACGACCACTGCGCCAACATCGGGGTTGCGTGTAGCAAGCAACTGCGCGATGCGAGTGCCGCCCGGCCTGTCGGTGAGTGGCCGAGTGCCACTTACCCCACCGTCCTCGATGACCTCGACAAGCTCCGCGCCCGTCGCTTCACACCACGAGGCGATACGACTCCGTTGCGCCTGGAGGCTCATCCCCTCTACCGCCTGCTCGGCGGTCGAGCAACGAACATAGCCGAGAGCCTTCACAACGCCTCAGACGCTCCACTGGGAGGGTCAGGCAATGCAGCAAGACTCATCATCCTGAGCTTGAGCCTCACCGTAAGCATGGCGGTAATATATCACGCACTGATTGCGCGCGCAAGTATTATCGAGGTGGTCTACCGGCCGGCACAGATGCGGTGCTCAGGTTCTAAATGAATCGGGCTGAGTCGCAGCGATCTGCGGAGGAAGGTTATACATCCTCCGAGTGTGCTCCGCCATCGCCGTGTTGCCTTCTCGTTCGTATCGTTCCGCACGGAGCAGGTGCTGGTTCGCTGAGGCAACAACCGCAACAGCAGCCTTTGAGGGATCGCGCAGTCCGTAGATGAACGTACGCTCAAGCTGACCAAAACCGACCGAACAGTAAGCGCTCCACTGACCACCGTCCCAGTATCGCTTTCGACCGTTGTGTGCCCCAACCGGGTCGTAGTACCAGCCCGCAGGTGTACCCATCGGCAGCGGCGAGATCTGACGGATTTCTTCTGTGGCTCTTTTTAGCCACTCCTCTTCTTTTCTTAGCTGGGCCTTCTGCCGCGCTTCCTCTTCCGATCGGTGACGAGCCACCTTCGAGGCTCTTCGTACCGCGATCTTGGGAGAGGTGTTGTACCACATAACTAGACCACAGACGACCAGAAGAGCGAGGACGGCGGCCAGCGGAAACCATCTAAAGAGGTAGTAAATCCCCACGAGGGAAGCTACGAGCAAGATCTTGGCAGATCCCAGGAGCACGAGCATCCAAATGGAATCACCGAACGGCCCTTCGCCTTTACCGTGGATCACGCTATCGAGATCACCCTTGACGACCTTCGCGGGATGATCGGTCATGGTTCGTAGAAGGGACGGTCGGCCTTTTCGCATAGGAGTCCCGCATTGTTGCCAATCGGCACGAGCGCTAAGCCTTCTGGGCTACAAACTTGTGCCTCCGTTCCGCGCCAGTGTCGGTTATGACGACACCTATCCAGCCCATCGATACCGCAGCCTTCAATTTGCGTCGCTGTGATGTTGAACTTAGTGAATGGACCATTTTCGGTCGAAAGAACGGCGATACCTCTCAGACCCGGAGTTGTGAAGTGGCATTGAATGGCTCCGTGCGAAGGACGGACGCACTTGGTTGACAGACGGACTTCGACTCCTGTCTCGGCGTTACCAAGCCCAATGATCGCCCGTCGAATGTAACTCCGTGCTGTGTGCTCGTTCGCTGGGTTAGCGATCCCGAATGCGAACGGCTGCGAGTAGTACGGCTCGGAGCCGAAGGAGCATTCTGGGCATACGCTGCTGACGGCCCAATAGAGGGCAACACCCTTTGGGAGGGACGACGGGAACGTGTACGAGGTCTGCTGAGATCCGAGTGGTACTACGGCGACCTGGGATTTCGAGGGAGGTCCGCTCCCGGCAAAGCTGCCGAAGAAGCCGGGGTCGTCCGTGATGGCAAGATCGGCAGCGGCGACGCCTGAGGGCAAAGACCATGAGAACGTGGCTCCGGCACCGGACGATAGAACGGCGTCCTTGGCGGGGCTCGCAAGCACGGCTCCCCGGTATTCGAGTTCGGCTGGATCGCCATAGCTGGTCCCTACGGCCAGCATCACCAGGAGGATTGTCGCTGCCACAGCGGTTTGCGCCGCGAGGCGGGCTACGCCGACCGATGCGTGTCGTCTCTCGCTGCTCACGCGGCCACAGGATACTTGAGTTGGACTCTATGGACCGTGGACAGGTCGGCCGCAAGGGTGGCGGGCATGGCTCCACGATCCGACCCACAGGTCGCCCTCGGGCAAGCGATCCGGCAAACGAGACTCGCTCGCGGCCTCTCGCAAGAGCAAGCCGCGCACGGTGCCGACCTCCATCCAACCTGGCTCAGCCACATCGAGGGAGGCAGCAACCCGGCCTGGGGCACCGTTCGGCGGATCGCCTCAGCACTCGACGTCGAGGTATCCGACCTTGCGAAGCTGGCTGAGGAGATCGGCGGCGATTAACCGCTCGGCGGCGCGCCATCGCCGAGAGCACGCCGTCGCGTGACTGTTCGGATTGCTACTACGAACGGAGAGTCCTCGGCCTGCGTCTCAGGCGGCAGTTCGGCAAACGGCACCAGCGACTCGTGCGTCTTACCCTTGTCGAGCATCCACGCGACCCATGCGTTATGGACGTCTTCGCGCGTGACCTTCTCGCCCTTGGCTAGCAGCAGCACTGCGTAGACGCGAAACAGGCTCGACGTGTCTTCATCCGGCAGCGCGTCTGCCGCCACAGCGCGTCGGATCTCATCTGCGAGGGCGTCGAGATAGGTCATTCGACCAGCACTCGCACCGCGAGCGCCAGGTAGATCATCACGAACACGAGCGGCACCACCTGCTCGATGACTGTCGCCTCGCGGTGCTTCGTCTTGCGCCGCCAACGACGCAGGCGCTTGAAGAGCTGTCGCCGCTCAAGTGGTGGCTCTGGCTCGCTCGGCTCACCGGGATGCAGTATCGCCCACTCGTCCGCGTAGGGCTGAGCGGGAAGCTGTCTCTCTAGCCTGTTGATGACATCGAACTTGGCAGCGTTGAGCCGCCGGTAGTAGGCGAGGAGCGCCCGCCAGACGATGGCGAGGACGATGCCTGCGATTGCCGTGAGCACCAGCCCGAAGGCATCGAAAGACGGTGTGCTCCCGTGAGGCGGCGGCTTGCGCGCCGAGCTGACGATGCCGACCACAGCCGCCAGCGCCGTGTTCAGCGTCAGGAAGAACGTGTTGGCTCCGGCTCGGCGCGACGACACCCGATCCGCCATCTCGACCGCGTTCTTGTACAGCTCCAGCAGCGTGTCAGTGTCGCTGTCCGCCACGTCAGCTGTGCCCCGAAGACATGCGCCGTCCGAAGGAAATATTCACCATATCTTCTGCCACCACGGACGCATGTCCGTCAGTTTCCGAAGGTTGTCCCACGTCCAGTCATGTATCTCATCAGAGAACCACGAGGTTCCGGCAGGACGCTCCACCTTGCCGTCTTTGTAGCCACGCAAGAGCACATACCGCACCCCAACTTCTCTGGCAATCTGAATCTCAGCCGTGACACCAGTGGCCCTGCTCGTATGTCGTCCGCAAATAACGATTGCGACCTTCGAACGTTGGATCCGCTTCTTGGCGTCAGCCTTCCAACGCTTGGTCTCCTTTTTGATTGACCAATCCTGGATGAAGAACGGCGAGTCCTCGTTCTTCGCTTGGCCCACAAGGAACTCCTTGAGGGCGGCGTCATGGTCGTAGTCGAAGCTGATGAACACCGGCGTCTTAGTCGGCGGTGCCACGCTGCATCCCTCTGCTGCCTACCGTCCGCCAGCGATCAACGTCTTCAGGTTGTCCCACGTCCAGTCGTACATCTTGTCAGTGGATAGGGCGGCCGTGGGCTTCTTATTTTTGCCCGAGGCTCGGCCCGCCAGGAGAAAGTACGGCTTCTCCTCGTCGCGCGCAATCTCGATCTCGGCGTTGATGCCGGTGGCTGTGCCGGTGTATTCGCCACAGAGCACAATGACCTGCTCGACGCGCTTGATGCGTTGGCGGGCCTTGTCCTTCCAGTCGCTCGATGCCTCCTTGATTGACCAATCCGCGATGCTGAAAGGCGAGTCCTCGTTGGCTGCCTGGCCGACAAGCAAAGTCTTGAGGTCTCCGTCATGGTCGTAGTCGAAGCTGATATAGACTGGCACCTTGTCTGTCGCCATCGTTGGCCCCCAAACATCACGGTTGAAGTCGGCGGGAGGCATCCCACCGGATTGCGTGCAAATCCTACTCCTAGGGATGGACGCCGAGCCCAGGGGATGACGCAACCAGAGTCTTGACGAGCCGCAGCGGCCATAAAGAACCGTGGGGTCGATTACGGGTTTAGGTCCGTCGTGAGGTCCAATGACGAGGATGCGCCTCTTTTATGGTCGTATCTCCGGGCCGTCCAGCTCGTCGCGCAGGGTCTCGACGGTCCAGGTCGGACAGCCGCAGCCAAGGAAGTCGTTGTCGCCGGTCAGGATCGCGGCGTCGAGCAGGAGTGCGAGCGCGACCACCGGCCAATCCCGCGAGTCGCGTGGCACCCGTCGCCGGGCGGTGTGCTCGTAGGTCGCGTACATCTCCCGACCTACGATCTCGATAGCGTGCGCGTCGATCATTGCGCGTACCGATCGCTCCAACGCCTCGCGTGCTGCTGAGGAAAGGCGTCCTTGGGACTGCATGATCCCAAGCCGCCGCGACAGCTCGTGCTCGGTCTCGCCCCACTGATCCTCGGCTACAACGACGTGCAGCTCGGGGCGCAGAAACAGCTCTCGGCCTCGCTTGCGCAGCAGCTCGCCAACGAGAACGCTGGCGTCGGCAACAACGATCATTCAGGCGCGGGCCGACGCATATCGAAGACACCAGCCAGCTCGTCCTCGCTCATGCCCGTTTCATCAAGCACCTGCTCGACGGCCTGCCCGAGTTGCGCGACCGCACGGCGTACTTCATCCTCGTCGCGCTTCAGCGGAACGTAGAACCCGATCACCCGTCCGTGCCGGTTGACAGCAACGGTCTCTGGGCCTGCCAGGTACTTGGTTGCGTGGTCGCGGAACTCGCGCACGCCTACACTCTTCATCTGCGCCATGTGGTCACCTCGTGGTCACACTATAGCGCGGGTGGACGCATCGGACCCCTCGCCGCCCTACAGATCCTCCCTCACGGGGTAGCGGTGGGGTAGCCAGCGCCCTTCAGGAGCCCCTTTCAGCCCCTCCCAGCGGTTTGCACCGCCACTCGAACCCAGATCCGAACCAACGCCAATCTCGCTTGTCTAAGCCAAATCTGGCTCAGATACGGAGGGGGAGGGATTCGAACCCTCGTCAGACCAATCAGGCCTGAAACGGTTTTCGAGACCGCCGCATTCAACCGCTCTGCCACCCCTCCAGGGCGACGGCCCAAGGCTAGACGATCGCAGGCACCCGCGGGCGCCTCGACCGTCGCCGGGCCCGCCTCGGCCCTGGCTACGCCTGCCCCACCTTGATCCGGTTGCCGTCGAGGTCTTCGACGATCACGAACCGCACCCGCTCGCCGATCCGCTGCACCGGCCCCGTCGCGATGCCGCGCTCGGCAAGGCCCGCCAGGATCTCGTCGAGGTCGTCGACGAGCAGCGTCTGCAGCGCCGTCCCCGGCACCCCGGCGCCGGCGATCACGTAGATCCAGCCGGTCTCCGTCAGCCGCCAGGCGGCCTCGGAGTCGTTGGGGATCAGGTCGGGTGGGCGACCGGCGAAGCGCTCGTACCAGCCGACGGCCGCATCGCGGTCGCTGACAGGGATGCTGGCGAAGACGTGCGTGAACGCCACCCGCCGACCCTAGCGCGCGACAGGCGGCGCATCTCCCGCCGCACCAGCGCCTCGTCGTGGCGCAGGCTCGGCTTGCGCGTCTCCCCGATGCCCGATCTCGCCTTCTCGCTCATCCGTGCTCCCATCCGATCTCTGCGGCGTCTCCGCCGAATCCGTTCATAGAAATCCGAGTGTCGGAACTCTAGCCGATCTCGCTCCGACGTGCGGTGTCCTCCGCAGCGAGGCATACCCAGCGGCCGGAACACCCAAACCGGGGCGCACCCGGGGGCGCACTCTCGAACACCGACATCAGCGCATCCATACCGGGTGCCACCCCGGCCGCGGAGGCGCACCCCCCGCCGCGGCTCAGCTCGCCGGAACCACACCCTCGGTCGTCGCCAGGCACAGCGTCTGGCTACGCGCCTCCCCCGCCGCCCACTCCTCGAACTCCGCCTGGGCCGCCGCCCGGCGGGCCTCGTCGAGGAATCCGTCGGCCACCACCTGGTGGCCCCGCGTCGCCATCACCTGGCCCCACAGCGCGATCCGCACGGCGAAGTCCTCCTCGCCGCGGCGCGTCACCTCCGGGTGGGGCGTGCAGCGCACATCCTCCAGGCTCAGCTCGGCGAACATCTCCGGCAGGCGGTCCGCCATCTCGTTGTCCATCCCCGCCTGCTCCCGCCACGCCAGGAACGCCTCGTAGAACTCCGCCGCCGACTCCGGCAGCTCCGGCTCCCAGCTCGCCCGGCGGTGGTTGTAGTCGAGCGCCACCACCATCCCGCCGGGCCGCGCCGCCCCCACCATCGCCGCCAGCGCCCCCAGCGGATCGGCCAGCCACTGCAGCATCCGCGCCGACGTCACCATGTCAAAGCCCCGCTCCTCCCCTCCCAGGGAGGTCACGCCGGCCCGTCCCAGGGAGGTCACGTCGGCCAGGGCGAAGGACAGGTTCGGATGGCGCCCCCTCCGTTCCCGGGCGCGATCGATCAGCTCCCGGCTGACGTCGATCCCGAGCACGCGGCCCTCCGGACCCACCGCCTCGGCGATGCCCTCCGTGATCGCCCCCGTCCCGCAGCCCACGTCAAGCACCGACATCCCCGGCCGCAGCAGCTCCGCCAGGCGCCGCTGCGCCCCGCCGCCCAGCGACCGGGTGTCCAGGAAGCGCTCCGTGCCCGCCGGCATCCGCGCCCGGCGCTCGGCGACGGAGTCCGTCATCTCGGTGAAGCCGCTGTCATGAGGGCCATAGAGATAGCAACAACCCCCTTCGCGGGACATGGAGGTCCCGCGCCCTCCGGCGTCGGCTGAGGGCCCACCCACGTGGACGATCCCAAAACCCCCGCTCAGGACCACCCCGGCGGCCGGCGCTCCTGCCAGCGCTCGATCTTCTCAAGCTGAGCCGCCAGCGAGATCAGCAGCGACTCGCTGTTCGCCGGCCCCAGCAGCTGGGCGCCGACCGGGAGACCCTCGGGGGTGAGGCCCGCCGGGACGTTCACCCCGGGCCACCCGATCACGTTCCACGGCCACGCATAGGGGCAGGCCGCGACGACCACCTTGTCCGTCGCCCACGGAGCCAGGCCGTCGATCGCGCCGATCCGCAGCGGCGGCTGGGCCGTCGTCGGCGCCAGCACCACGTCCACCTTCTTGAAGACCCCGCCGATCCGGTGGCGCAGCGGGGCCTCCAGCGCCCTCGCCACGCCCAGCAGCGGCGACAGCGCCCGCCCCACCCGCACGTTGCCCAGCGTCCGCCGGTCCATCAGCGAGCGGTCCCCCACCTCCCGCGCCAGCCACTCCCCGACGCCGCCCGTCGAGCGCGGCATGAACGACGCCCCCACCAGCCCGTATGCCGGGTCCGCCCGGACCACCTCGTGGCCGAGGTCGGCCAGGACCTCCGCCAGCCGCGCCACCGCCGCCCGCACCCGCGGATCCAGGCGCGCCGGCGCGCCGCTGAAGGGGATCCGCCACGACAGCCCGATCCGCAGACGCCGCGGCTCCCGCCTCGCCGCGCTCGCGTAGGGCTCCGCCGGCGGCGGCGGAGCGTGGCGCTCGCCGGGATGCCCCCCGCCGAGGACGTCCAGCAGCAGCGCCGCGTCGGCCACGCTGCGCGTCAGCGGGCCCAGCACCGTGATCCCGTTGAACGGATCCCTCTCCGGCCACGTCGAGATCCGGCCCCGCTGGGGCTTGATCCCCACCAGGCCCGTCCACGCCGCCGGGATCCGCACCGACCCCGCCCCGTCCGAGCCCATCGCCGCCGCCACCAGGCCCGCCGCCACCGCCGCCGCCGCCCCGCCCGAGGAGCCCCCCGGGGTGTGATCCGGGCTCCACGGGTTGCGCGTCGCCCCGAACCCCGGGCCCTCCGTCACCGGCCACTGCCCGATCTCCGGGGTGTGGGTCTTGCCCACCACCACCGCCCCCGCCGCCCGCAGCCGCCGCACCGCCTCGCAGTCCGCCTCCCGCGGCCGGAACGTCCCGCGGCAGCCGAAACGGGTCTCCTCCCCCGCCAGGTCCACGTCGTCCTTGATCGCCACCGGCACCCCCAGCAGCGGCAGACGCTCCCCCCCCGCCACCCGCCGGTCGGCCTCCGCCGCCTCCGCCCGGGCCTCGTCTGCCCGGACGCAGCGAAACGCGTTCAGCGTCGGCCCGCTCGCCTCGATCCGCGCCAGCGACAGCTCCACCAGCTCCGCCGAGCTCACCTCCCCCGCCGCCACCAGCCCCGCCTGGGCCGCCGCGCCGGCGAACGCCAGGTCCGCCTCGCCTCCCACCCGGCCGGCCGCGACCGCCGGCCCCCCGTCCGCCCGGCCCGTCCCGCCGGCCGCATCCTCCCCCGTCGTCGTCGCCTCCGGCATCGCCTAACTCCTCTCCGGTCTTCGGTCGTTCGACCGAACGATTGCAGATCCGCTAGGCTCGCGCAACCACCGGCCCCGTCCACAGGCTCCGGCCGCAGCGCCAGCTGGCCACACCACACCGGGTCCGGCGGCTCGACATGGCAGCCGCCACCACCGCGTCCCCAGCCACCACCACCGCGCCCGACACCCGCGAGCGCATCCTCCGGACCACCCTCCGGCTCATCGGCGAACACGGCATCGGCGGCGTCTCCAACCGCGCCATCGCCGCCGCCGCCGGAGTCTCCCTGGGCTCCCTCACCTACCACTTCCCCAGCCAGAGCCAGCTCCTCCGCGAGGCTTTGTTGCTGTACGTCGGCGACGAGGTCGCCCGGCTCGGCGCCATCGCCGCCGACGTCCGCGCCACCCAGCCCACCCCCGAGCAGGCCGCCGCCGAGGTCCAGCGCATCGTCGAAGGCTCCCCCGACCGCCCCGAGGAGGTCGCCGAGCTCGAGCTCCACCTCCACGCCTCCCGCGACCCCCAGCTCCACGACGCCTCCCGGCGCTGCTTCGAGGCCTACGAGGACCTCGCCGCCGCCATCCTCGAGGCCCTCGACGTCCCCGACCCCGCCAGCCACGCCCGCACCGTCGTCGCCCTCATCTGCGGTCTCGGCGTCCGCCGCCTCGGCACCGGCAGCCGCGACGCCTCCGGCATCGCCGACGCCCTCCTCACCGTCGTCCGCGGCGCCCGCTGACGCCGCCCCGGCTCGCCCTCAGGCGCCCGGGCCGCCGTTCCGCGGCGGGAGGTCTTCGCGGTTCCGGCGGTGCTCGCCCCGCACCTGGACCGCCGTGTAGAGGAGTATCAGGTTCACCAGGACCCCGATGCCGATGAACGTGATGATCAGGCCCACGTCCTTGCTGAACGCCTCACTCGCCGCGAGGATCATCGGTCTGTCTCCTTGGTTGCTCCGGTCGGCATCGTCGTGGCAATCGTCTCTGCGACAGGCCGGAGACTACCAATCGCCGGCGCCCCCGCGTCGCGTTCCCCCGGCCCCGTCCCCCGCGCGCCGCGTCGGGGCCTCCGGTGTCGTAGCCTTAGCCCTGCCCGCGGGGCGCACCCGAGAGCACTGGAGAGGTGCCGGAGCGGTTGAACGGGCGCGACTGGAAATCGCGTAACGGGGGTTGACCTCGTTCGAGGGTTCGAATCCCTCCCTCTCCGTAGGGCGACCACCGTGCGCGATCAGGGACTACACGCGCTCGGCTGGGTCGCGCTGGTGGCGTTGGTGCTAGGCCTCGTCGCCGCGGCGGTTCTGCTCGCGCCGTGGCACCTGAAGTTCGCCGTCGACGCCGGCGAGCTGTACGAGGAGCTCTACGAGCAGGCTCTGGCCGAGGCGCAGGACGACACACTCGGGTGGCTGGCGGCGGCGGGCTTCGGCTACCAGAAGCTGCGCGAGGAGAACGCGCGGAAGGTGCGTCGCATGTCGTGGCTGTCGGGAGCGCTGGGCGTGCTCATGGTCGTGCAGACCCTCGCGTGGCTGGCGGCGTTGGCGGTAGACTACGACTATGGCACCGAAGCCTCTGCCTCCTGAGCAGATCAAGTCGCCCTCGACGTCGATCGGGATCGAAGAGGGTCGCGGCGGATCGTACCCACGGCCGGTGCCCCGGCCGGCTCCGGGTAAGTAGCGGCCACCAAGGCGCCGCCATACTCGGCGGCAGCTGCCTCACGTGGCGTCAAAGCGTCTTGCGTGCAGCTCGCGGATGCGCTGCCAGACGGGGGCCGGGTTCGATCTTCGTCCCTCCCTCTCCGTGTAGGTAGGTAGCCATCGATTGTTGGCCATACCCGGCGCGAGCCCAGCCGGCAAGGGAGCTGGCGCACGAGATCAACCTCACTCGCCCGTCACGCCGAGGTCGCCGGGCCATGGGGCGGCTGCGTCGAGCTGCCGCGGTCACCCTCAGCGCCGCGCCGCGAAGAACTCGCTGAGCACCGCCCCGCACTCCTGCGCCAACAGGCCCCCGACGACCTCCGGGCGGTGGTTCAGCCGGGGCTCCCCGAGGACGTCCAACACGCTTCCCGCCGCCCCCGCCTTGGGATCGGCCGCGCCGTAGACCACCCGCGGGACCCGCGCCAGGACGATCGCCCCGGCGCACATCGCGCAGGGCTCCAGGGTGACGTAGAGAACGCTCTCCAGCACCCGCCAGCTGCCCAGCCGGCGGGCCGCCTCGCGCAGCGCCAGCAGCTCCGCGTGGGCCGTCGGGTCCTGGCGCGCTTCGCGCTCGTTGTGGGCCGCCGCGACGACCTCGCCGCCGTGGACCACCACCGCGCCGATCGGGACGTCCTCGTGTTTTAGAGCACGATGAGCCTCACGCAGGGCCATGCGCATGAAGTACTCCTCACGCGGAAAGAAACGCTCGCTCACCGACCCGCACCGTAGCCGGTCGCGCCAGCCCCCGGCCGCGTGCCGGGCGGGAGCCCCGGCCTGGCGCCGGAAGGCGCCTCCGCAGTTCATGATTACCGCGCCAACGTGTTCCGCGCAGGCCATCCTCATCTGACAGACGACACCGGGGGGCAGCAGCCGCGACCCCCCCTGTCCCTGCGCGCCGTCGGCCTCCCGGCCCTCCTCGCCCTCCTCGCCCTCGCCGGGGTCGCGCCGACGGCGGCGGCCGCGACGCCGAGCCCGCCGCCCTACGTTCCCGGGGTCGTCGTCGTCGGCTACTCCGGCGCCACCCGCCCGGCGGCGCAGGCCGCGATCGCGCGCGCCGCCCGCGCCACCGACCCCGTCGACCTGGAAGGCGAAGCCCACCTCCTCACCCTCCACCGCGGGGCCGACATCCCCGCCACCCTCGCCCGCCTGCGCCACACCCCGGGGGTCGCCTGGGCGGTGCCCGACTACGTCGCCCGCGAGGCCACCATGCCCTCCGCGCCTTCCCTGGAGAACCCCAGCCCACCCGCGGCCCTCCAAGCCGAAGCCGCCTCGGCGCTCACCGAATCCGCCACGCCGGCTGCGACAGCCGCCGGCGGCTCCTCCTCGACAGCCGCAGGCGGCTCGTCGCCGGCGGCCGCAGGCAGCCCCTCGTCGGCGCCCCTCCAGGCCAACGCCGCGGCGCTGCCCGGCGAACCCTTCCCCAACGACCCCGGCACCGCCAAAACCCCCGGCGGCTGGGGCCAGCTGCAGTGGAACTTCAACACCACCTTCGGCGTCGGCGCCCCCCAGGCCTGGAACAACCTCATCGCCGACCACGCCGCCGGCGGGCGGGGCGTGGTCGTCGCCGTCCTCGACACCGGCGTCGCCTACGCCAACCGCGGCCCCTTCCGGCGCTCGCCCGACTTCTACCCCTACCAGTTCGTCGCCGGCTACGACTTCGTCGCCCACAGCCGCTTCCCCAACGACCGCAACGGCCACGGCACCGACGTCGCCGGCACCATCGCCGAGGCCACCGACAACGGCATCGGCCTCACCGGCCTCGCCTACGGGGTGCGGCTGATGCCCGTCCGGGTGCTCAACGCCGAAGGCAACGGCGACGCCGCCACCATCGCCCGCGGGGTCCGCTTCGCCGTCGACCACGGCGCCCGCGTCATCAACCTCAGCCTCGAATTCCCCACCGGGATAACCGCCTCGGACATCCCCGAGCTGATCTCGGCGCTGCGCTACGCCAACCGCCACCGCGTCGTCGTCGTCGCCGCCGCCGGCAACGAGGCCCACGCCGCCGCGGCCTACCCCGCCCGCGCCCCCGACGTCATCGCCGTCGGCGCCACCACCGAACACGGCTGCCTCGCGAGCTACTCCAACTACGGAACCGGCGTCACCCTCGTCGCCCCCGGCGGCGGACCCGACGCGCCGCTCCCGGGCGACCCCAACTGCCACCCCGAACTGCCCTCCGGCCGCGACGTCTTCCAGGTCACCTTCACCGGGACCTCGCCGCGGAAGTTCGGGATCCCGAACGGCTACGAAGGGACCTCGATGGCCACCCCCCACGTCGCCGCCACCGCCGCCCTGGTCATCGCCAGCGGCGTGCTCGGGCGCCACCCCACGCCGCGACAGGTCGCCAGGCGCCTGATCGCGACCGCCCGGCCGCTGGGCGGGCCCGGCGACCGCCGGCTCTACGGGGCCGGGCTGCTCGATGCCGCCGCGGCCACCGCGCCGGGCGGGCCGGGGGCGGTGCACGGGGGCCGCTGAAGGCCGACCCGCCGCTCAGGCGGGGGGCTTGCGAATCACGACGATCGTCTGGCGGAAATGCGAGCGCAGCCGCGACGCCCGGCGCGCGAGCCACTCGTCGGCGCGGTCGCAGGCGCGCAGCAGCGGGTTGTTCGGCCCGAGCCCCAGCAGCGAGCCGGCGAGCGCCGCGGGAAAGCTGAGGTAGTTGATCGGGTACAGCTCGCAACCGGGGAAATGCGCGCGCAGCCACTCGAGATCGTCGGTGACGAACGACCGCTCGTCCGGCGTGTGCGCCGCCGCCACCAGCCGGGTGTAGCCGCGGATCAGCAGGTTCTCCCCCTGGGGCTCCATGAACAGCATCGTCCCGCCCGGCGTCAGGCGCTCGGCGTACAGCCGCGGCAGCAGCCCGCGATAGTCGACGTGATGCAGGATCGAGCGGCCGAAGATGCAATCCACCTGCCCCTTGAGGTCGCTCGCGACGTCGCCCACCCGGAACTCCAGCCGGTCCGCCTGCGCCTCCCCCTGCGCGCGCGCCCGGGCCTGCGCGATCGCGCTGCGCGAGATGTCCATGCCGAGCACGTGGCCCGCACCCAGCTCCAGCAGCCGCACCGAGCTGGCGCCGTCACCGCAGCCCATGTCGAGGACCCGCCGGCCGCTCACCGCGGCCCGCGTCAGGGCGTCGAAGCGCGCCTCGCCGCGGCGCGTGTTGGGGCATTCGAAGACGAGCGGGAAGCGCCCGTGCCAACTCGACATCGCCTCCTCGACGCCGTGCTCGTCGTACGCCTCGCGCTCGCGCCGGGCGCGCTCGAGGTCGACGCCGGCCGTCTGCGCTGATGAGCCCGCCTGCGCCACCGCCGCGACTGTAGCAACGCCGTTCCCCTCCGCCGCCGCCAGGCGCCCTCGGCTCGCCTCGGCGACGCCGTTCCCGGTCCCGCCCGCCTCCGCCGACGCCGCCGCGATCACGGCGGCCATCTCGGCGCGGAAACGCTCGCGGCTGAAGCGGCCCGCATTGGCGCGGACCTCGGCCTCGTCGAGCTCCAGGTCCCGCAAACGTTCGATGGCGCCGGCCAGACCGTCGACGGTCTGCTCGCCGAACAACACCCCGGTGCGGCCGTCGAGCACGGTCTCGCCGCCGCCGCCGACGCCGTAGGCGATGACCGGCACACCCGCCGCCTGGGCCTCGACGGGCACGATCCCGAAGTCCTCCTCGCCGGGGAACAGCAGGGCGCGGGCCCCGCTCAGCAGCCGGTCGCGCGCGGCGTCGTCGATCCGACCCAGGAACTCGACGTCGGCGCCGGCCGGCACGCTTGCCCGCAGCGCCGCCAGCGCGCGACCGCCGCCGGCCACCTTCAACGCGAGCCCCAGGCGGGCGCACGCGGCGAGCGCCAGATCGACGCGCTTGTACGGCACGACGCGCCCGAAGACCAGATAGAAGTCGCGCGGCGCCCGGGGCAGCGCGAGGAAGTGTTCGACGTCGACCGGCGGGTGCACGACCTCCGCGCCGCGCCCGTAGCAGCGCTCGATGCGTTGGGCGACGTGACGGGAGTTGGCGACGAAGACGTCCGGCGAGGCCGCCCCGCGCAGGTCCTGGCGGCGCAACCGCCCGAGCAGCAGGGGCAGCGCCAGCCGCGCCGGCCGGCCCATCGCCTCCCCCGCGAGGAAGTCCTCCTGCCAGGCGTAGCGCATCGGGGTGTGGCAGTAGCAGACGTGCGGCACCCCGGGGGGTACGCGCACGTTCTTGGCAAAGGCGTGGTTGCTGGAGAGCACCAGGTCGAAGCCGCCGAGGTCGAACGCCCGGTAGGCGCGATCCATCAACGGCAGCAGCCGCTGGTAGTGCGAGCGGGCGCCGGGCATCCGTGTCAGGTAGGAGGCGTGGACACGCCGTTCTTTGATCTGCGCCGGCCACGGCTCGGGGTTGTAGATCGAGGCGAACAGCTCGGCCTGGGGAAACATGTCGAGCAGCTCCAGCACCACCTGCTCGGAGCCGCCGGGGATCGTCAGCCACTCGTGCACCACCGCGACGCGCGGGAAGCGCGCCCGCAGTTCCTCCAGCAGCGCCTGACTCACCCCGCGAGGGTAGCGGGACCCCTCCGCGGCACCTGGGATCATGGCCGCCATGCCGGAGCCCCTCCGCCTGCGCGGCCGCGAGATCGTGTGCGTCGGCTTCGCCGACTGGGAGACCGATCTGTGGACCAACCAGCACCACCTCATGTCCCGCCTGGCGCGGGAGAACCGCGTGCTGTTCGTCGAGTCCCTCGGCCTGCGCCGCCCCCAGCTGGCGGGACGCGATCTCGCCCGCCTCGCCCGCCGGCTGCGACGCGGACTCACCCCGCCGCGCGCCGCGGACGGGCTGCACGTGCTCTCGCCGCTGGTGCTACCGCTGCAGCAGCGCCCGCTGCGCGCCGTCAACCGCCGCCTGCTGCGCTTCCAGGTGCGGCGCGCGACCCGGCGGCTGGGCATCGAGCGTCCGATCCTCTGGGCCTACGTGCCCCAGGCCGAGGCCCTCGTCGAGCCGCTGCGGCCCGAGCTCGTCGTCTACCACTGCGTCGACGACGTCTCGGCCATCGCCGGCGTCGACGTCCCCAGCTTCCACGCCACCGAGCGGCGCTTCGCCGAACAGGCCGACCTGGTCCTGGCGAGCGCCCCGGCGCTGGCGGCGCGCCTGCGGAGGTACTCCGGCAACGTCATCTACGCCCCCAACGTCGCCGACACGGCGCTGTTCTCCACAGCGCTCGACGCCGACTCGGCCGACCGTGCCGATCCCGCGGTCGATGCGCTGCCGCGACCGCGCATCGTCTTCACGGGCGCGATCGTCTCGACCAAGCTCGACATACCGTTGATCTGCACGCTCGCCGGCGAACATCCCGAGTGGTCGTTCGCGCTGGTCGGGCCGATCGGGCCCGGCGATCCCCGCACCGATGTGTCTCTGCTGCGCGAGCCGGCCAACATCCACCTGCTCGGCCCGCGGCGCTACGAGCAGCTGCCCGCCGTCCTGCGCGCCGCCGACGCCGGCCTGATCCCGTACCTGCGCAACCCGGTCACGGAGAGCGTCTTTCCGATGAAGGTGTACGAGTACCTCGCCGCCGGGCTGCCCGTCGTCGCCACGCCGCTGCCCGCCCTGGCCGACGTCGCCGAAGTCGCGACGGCACCCGACGCCAGTGGCATCGGCGCGCTGCTGGGAGAGGCGATCGCCGGTGACAGCCCCGCCCGTCGCCTCGAGCGCTCCCATGCCGCCGCGGCGCACTCCTGGGATCGCCGGCTGGAGGAGATCGCGGCCGCCGTGCGGGCGCTGCCGGGGAGACCGTGAGCGACCCGTCGCACCTGCGCCACCCCTCGCCCGTGAGCGACCCCTCCCCCGCGCGCGACCCCTCCCCCACGCGCGACCCCTCCCCCACCGCACGCGACCCCTCCCCCGCGCGCGACCTGCTCGTCACCGCGCACACCCCGGCGCTGGGCTCGGGGCGTGCGCTGCGCACCTACGGGATCGCCCGCGCCCTCGCCGCCCATCGCGGCCTGGATCTCCTCTACGCGCGCTTCGAGGGCGATGCGGCCGACGCCGCCTTCGCCGCGATTCCGGGCATCGCGCTGCACGCCGCGGTCCCCTCGCGCGGGCCGCGCCGGCTGCTGGCATACGCGGCGGCCCGGGCCGCCGGCGTGCCGGCCGATCTCGCCCGCGGGGCCTCGCCTGAGCTCGCGACCGAGGCGGCTCGGCTCGCCGGCGCCGCGGACCGGGGGCGGGTGATCGCCGACGGGCCGGTGGTCGCCGCCGCGCTGCGGGGTTTGATGCGCGAACGTCCCGTCATCTACAACGCCCACAACTTCGAGTCCGGTTTTCGCCACGAGCTCGGCGAGCGCGATCCCCGCGCCGAGCGAGTCCTGCGGCGCTTCGAGCGGCGGCTGCTGGCGGGGGCCGCGGAGTCGTGGATGGTGAGCGAGGCCGACATCGCCGCCGCCCGCGCCCTCTGCCCGGCGGCGCGGTTGCGCTACGTGCCCAACGTCGTCGACGTCCAGGCCATCGTTCCCGTCGAGCGGCCCGGTGCCGAGCCGCGTGCGCTCTTTGTCGCCAACTTCGCCTACGAGCCCAACCTGACCGGTCTGCGCTTCCTGCTCGGGGAGGTCTTTCCGCTGGTCTGGAGCGAGCTGCCCGAGGCCAAGCTCGCGCTCGTCGGCGCCGGCCTGGGCACATCCACAGCGGCGCCGGTGGCAACCGGCCCAGACCCGCACGGGACACCGATCCCAGAATTGCGCGAGCTCGTCGACGACCCCCGTGTGGAAGCGCGGGGCTTCGTCGAGGACCTCGGCGCGGTGTACGCCGAAGCCCGCTGCGCCGTGGTGCCGCTGCTCCAGGGAGGCGGGACGCCGCTGAAGCTGATCGAGGCGCTCGCCTACGGCCAGCCGGTTGTCGCGACGACGCGCGCCGCGAGCGGCCTGGCGGTGCGCGACGGCGAGCACTGCCTGATCGCCGACGACGCGCAGTCGTTCGCCGCCGCCCTCGCCGGCGTCCTGCGCGCAGGCGCGCCCGAGCTGGGGAGGCGCGGACGGGAGCTGGCCGCCGAGCGCTACTCGATCGAGGCGCTGATCTCACTCCTGGCGCCGGCCTGACCCCCGCCGGCGGGCGGTCTCGACTCGGACGCCGTCATCCTCAGCAGCCCGAGCAGCCCCATCTGTGCGCCCAGGAGCGCGGTGAAGCGGGGATCGACACCCGTGAAACTGGCGGTGGTCTCGATCGCGACGAGTCCCGCCAGCGCGCACAGCGACGCCAGCCCGAAGGCGCTCAGCAGCGGCTCGCGACTGCCGCGCCACACCTGCCAGGCCAGCGTCATGGCGCCGATCAACACCGCGACGTAGGCCAACAGGCCGAGGATGCCCAGCTTCAGCCAGAACCACAGGGCGGCGAAGTGAACGTACTGGCGCCCTTCTTCGTGTTCCACCGACAGCACCCGCGCGTCGGCGGCCCAGGGGATCGTCATCCCCAGGCCCGTGAGCGGGTGTTCCCCGATCGCCTGCAGCACGTTGGCGCGCTCGTCCAGGCGATAGCTGTCCTGGACGTTGGCTTCGAGCTTGGAAGGCGCCAGCGAGGCGACGCGCTTGACGATCGGCAGCTGCGACTGGAAGTTGATCGAGCCCAGCAGCAGGATCGCGCCAGCCACCCCCAGGGCCGCCGGCAGCAGCAGCCGGCGCCCCGACGTGGAGGTGCCGAGCAGCAGCACCAGCAGCAGGCCCAGCGCGGCGCCGATCCAGAAGGAGCGCCGGTAGGAGAAGACCAGGCAGGCGATCAGCAGGGGGCTGCTCAGCAGCGTCCACAGCGGCGGCCGGGCACGGGCCAGCACGGCGGCGAGGATTCCCAGCAGGGCGACCATTATCAGCCAGTTGGCGGTCGGTTCGAGATAGGTCAGCGTCGTCGCGCCTTCGATCGGCGAGCCGTAGTGACCGGCGACCTCGACCAGGCCCAGCACGGCCTTGACGATCGCCAGCGCCGTCGCGCCGCCGAGCAGCCGCAGCACGGTTGGCCGATCGATGGCGAGATTGGCCACCGCGATCGGCAGCAGCAGCAGATACAGCAGCACGTGCTCGGAGGCGATCGCAAAGCGGAGCTTGGCGCCCGCGTCATACCCAGTGACCGCCCCGGCGACCATCGCCAGCGCGAGCAGCGCCAGCCCCAGCACCAGCGGACGCGGCAGCAACAGCGCCCGGCGGTGGCGCAGCAGGTCGATCCCGACCGCCACCAGCGCCAGCGCCACGAGCCCGTCGACCAGCGAGATGTCGCCGTACAGCGGGTTGTAGAGGTTCGCGGTGAACGTCAACAGCCCGAACTGGGGCCCCTCGCAGACGACCACCAGCGCCACGACCAGCGCAACGGTGAACAGCGGGCGCAGCACCAGGATGCAGACCAGCACCAGCGCGACCGGCACCAGCAGACCGGCGGCGCCCAGCTTGTGGACGCCGGCGTAGCCCAGCAGCGCCGTCAGCGCCGCCGCCGCGGCCGCGGCGCCCAGCTCGCGGATGCCCGGCACCGACGCACGCAGCTGACGCGCGCCCATCGCGCCCTCAGCGGCCGGTCGGCGGGGCGGCGCCGACGCCCGACAGAGCCTCGCCGACGACGTCGTGCTCGGGACGCGGCTTCTGAGGAGAGCCGTACCCGTACCCGTACCCGTAGCGTCCGCCGTCGCGCAGCCCGGTGACGACGATCCCCACCGGCTCGACGATGTGGCGGTCGAGGATCGCCCGCGTGCGGCGCACCTCCTCGCGCGTGACCCGTTCGAGCCGTGCCACGACGATCGCCGCGTCGACCGCCTCGCTGTTGAGCAGCACGTGGGCGTCGGCGACGGGGTTCAGCGGGGGGGCGTCGACGATCACCATGCTCTCCCCGCCGGCCAGCTGGGCGAGGATCTCTGCGAGTCGCGCCGAGCCCAGCAGCTCGGAGGGGTTGTGCGGCACCGGCCCGGCGGGCAGCACCAGCAGATTCGGCACCCCCGCCAGCGGCTCCGCCAACAGCTCCGAGGGCTGCGCCCTGCCGGTCAGCGCAGTGGTGAGCCCACGCGTGGCGTCGAGCTCGAAATGCTCGGCGAAGGTGGGTCGGCGCAGATCGAGCTCGACCAGCACCGTCCGCCGGCCGGTGAGCGCCACCGCATGGGCGAGATCGACGGCGACCGTGGTCTTGCCCTCGCCGGCGATGGCGCTCGTCACCAGCAGCGTGTCCAGCCGTCGGGTGACCGCGGCGAAGTCGAGTGCACTGCGCAGAATCCGGTAGGGCTCGAGCAGCTCCTCGCGCCCGGCGGCCCTGCCGCCGCGAAAAGCCGACTGCGGGATCGCGGCGAGCGCCGGCAGGCGGTACTCGCGCTCGAGCTCCTCCACCGTCTTGACGCGCCGGTCGAGCGATTCGAGCAGGAACACCAGGGCGAAGGCCAGCGCCAGGCCGATCAGCAGGCCGATCACCACGGTGCTCGTCAGGCTCGTGCCCGCGGGGCTGGCCGGCGGGGTGGCGCGGCCGATGATGTCGGCGCCCCCGCTCGCCACCGCCCGCGCGGCGGACAGTCGCTGCAGCGACTGTTCCAGCGCGGTTCGTTCGGCCGAGCCGGAGGGGAGCGCGGCGATCTGCTGCTGGAGATTGTGCGCCGCCGCTTCGACCCCCGCCAGCTGCGACTGGGAGCGGAAGGCGATGTACTGTTCGGCGAAGGCGTTGGCGAGGTTCGCCGCCGCCTGCGGGTCGGCGGCGCTGGCCTGGATGTTGAGGACGTCGGCGCTCGGCGCCGCTTCGACCTTGACTTCTTCGAGCAGTTCGCTGGCGCTCGTCCGCAGGTGCAGTTGGCGGGCCGCCGCCTGCGCGACTTCGGTGGAGTCGGCGATCAACACCTGGGTGTTGGCTTCGCGCTGCGGTTCGCTGCTGCTCGACGGCGTCACCTGGAGCCCGGCCTCCGAGAGCGTGGTGTTCTGAAACGCCACGCTTGCGGTCGCCGAGTACGACTTGGCTTTGTGCTCGTGCATGAACACCATCACCGCCAGCGACGCCGCCACCACCCCCAGCGCGATCAACCAGCGACGGCGCAGCACCCGCAACAGGCCGCCGACGCTCTCGCCATCGCGCACGCGCTCGAGCCGGCCGCCCGCGTTCATGCCGGCGGCCGCCGCTTCGGTACCGCAACGTGAGGTAGCGCGGAATGTCTCATCGCAGGACTCCTATCGGCCGGCTGCGAGCTCGCACTTAATCCCATCCCGGGAACCGGCGAGAGCGGCGCCTGCGCCCATGGTACCGGCTCGCCCGATACCGGTCCGGAGGCTTGCGCGAGAACGCCCGCCGCAGCGTCCGCGAGGAATCCCGCGGCGGAAAGCCAACCGCCCAGGACACGGACGCCCCACATCCGTCCAGCGGTGAGGTACGGAGTCGGGCGGCACGCCGCACGGTCGATATCGACGGCAGAGCACGACGCACGAGAAGGCGTCTCACGACAAAGGCACACCCGCCGCGAGGCGGGGCCGCAAAGCCCAGGGGTCTCCCCGAGACAGCCCGGCCACCGAAGGAGCGCAAGATTTCCACTCAGCTTCAGATCCGCCGCATCGCCGTCGCGGCCCTCGCTCTCGTCTGTCTCATCCTGGGAGCCGTGAACGCCGGCGCAAGCTCCGCGCAGCCCTCGCATCGGCCGCCGGTCGCGCAGACGGCCGCCGTGCACGCTCGGTTGCAGGCCCGCGCGGCGGCGCGGCGGCGCCACCATCGGCAGCAGCTCGCCAGGCTGGCGTGTGCGACGCACCGGCACCGTGCCTGCGCCCGGATGCGCGCTCGCCTCGACCGGCAGGGCGCCAGCCACCCCGCCGGGTCCGGCGCGGCAAGCTCCAGCGCGGCGCCGAGGTCGGGCGCGGGCTCGACGGCGAGCCGCGGCTCGTCGAGCAGCCGTGGGCCGTCGGGCGCCTCCAGCTCCGCCGGGTCCGGCTCGGGCTCCTCCGAAGCGCCATCCGCCTCCAGCCTCACCGGGTCCAGCCCCGGCTCCTCCGAAGCGCCATCCGCCTCAACCCCTTCCACGCGCGGCGAATCGCCATCGGCCCCGGCCCCCTCCGAATCGTCGTCCGCGTCCGATCCCACGACCGGCCTGCAATCGCCGCCGGCGCCCACCGGCGGCGTGGAATCGCCATCGGCGCCCGATCCCACCGGCGGCGTCGAATCGCCATCCGCGGCGCCGCTTCAGACCGGGATCGACTCGGGCACCAACATGAGCCTCGACCTCCAGGGGTCGGCGCAGCTCGGCGCCAGGCTCGTGCGGATCGAGTTCCCGATCGCCACGACGACCCCCGCGGAAATGGAACGGGTGATCGGGGGCTACGCCGCCGAGGGCATCCGGGTGCTGCCGCTGGCGGGCTTCTACGGGACGCTCCCCACCCCGAGCCAGGCGCGGAGCCTGGCGGGATGGGCGCAGGAGTTTGGCCCCGGTGGAACGTTCTGGGCCGACCACCCCGGCGGCCAGGAGGCGATCCAGTCGATCGAGTTCGGCAACGAGACCTCCTACGGCTATCAGTACGGCGACGGAGCCGGCGCCGCCTCCTACCGTGAACGCGCCGAAAACTACGCGCGTCGCCTCCAGGAAGCGGCCGAAGCGATCGCCGCCGCCGGCGTCCACGTGGGGCTGCTGGCGCAGGCCGACGACTGGACCGGCGACTGGGTCAACGGCATGTACGCGGCGGTGCCCGACCTGAGCAGGTATGTGGCGGGCTGGACGATCCACCCCTACCACGACTGGCGCAGCCGCCTGGAAGACCTGCTCGATCAGACCGCCGCCCACGGCGACACGACGATCCCGATCGACATCACCGAGTTCGGCCTGCCCACCGACGGCGGGCACTGCCTGGAAGGGGTCGAAGAAGAGAACGCCTGCATGCCCTATAACGAAGCGGCGTCGCTGCTGCGCAGCGCGGTAAGCGAAATCCGCCAGCTGCTGGGGAGCCGGCTGGGGATGTTCATCCTCTACCAGGTGCGCGATCAGGCGGACACCGGGACCAGCGCCAGCAGCGAAAGGTATTACGGGGCGCTGCAGCACGAACTGCAGCCCAAGGGCGAATTCACGAGCGCCGTCGAGGAACTGCTGGCCGAGTGAGGGGTCCGAGGGCGGTCCCGCGGGGCGTGAGCCGGCGGACCGACGCCCCGCGGCGGGCGTCGGCAGGCCGCACCATCCCCGCGGGCGCGAGTGGCGAGCGGTGCGATCGCGATCGCCTGAGATAATCGCGGGCGTGGGTGCCAGCGTCGAGTCCCACGACTTCGCCCCGATCCCGCCCAAGCCCGCCGCGAGGCGATCCCGGATGCCGGCGGACTCGTGGTTGCGGCGCCCCGCGACGGCGCTGCTGGCGCTGATGCTCGCGGGCGCCGCGCTGCGCTTCGCGACGCTCAACGTGCAGAGCATCTGGCTGGACGAGTCGGCCACGATGATCCTCGTGCACCGCAGCTTTCAGGGCATGCTCTCCAACCTGACGGCCAGCGAGTCGGCGCCGCCGCTGTACTACGCCCTGGTCTGGGTGTGGACGAAGGCGTTCGGCGCCGGGCCGCTCGGCTTCCGCTCGTTTTCGGCGCTCGTCGGGACGATCACGATTCCGGTGATGTATGCGGCCGGTCGGCGGATCTCGCCGCGGGCGGGCCTCTGGGCGGCGGCGCTGACGGTGGTCAACCCCGCGATGTACTACTTCTCCCAGGAGGCGCGCGCCTACGGGCTGCTGGTCCTGTTCGCCGCCGCCGCGCTCGTGCTGTGGCAGCGTGCCCTGGCCGCCCCCGACCGGCGCAGCCTCGCGCTGTGGGCGGCGATGTCGAGCCTCGCCCTGTTGACCCACTACTTCGCGGTCTTCCTGTTCGTGCCCGAGGCCTGGATCCTCCTGCGGCGGTTGGGGGCACGCCGCGCGGCGGCGCCGGTGGGCGCGGTGCTGGCGGTCGGAGCCGCGCTGCTGCCGCTGGCGCTGGCCCAGCAGGCCGATGGGAAGGTGAGTTGGATCGAAGCCGAATCGCTTGCCTCGCGGTTCGCCGAGAGCGTGAAGCTGATGGCGGTCGGGCCGTACGCGCCGCTGGAGATTCTCGCCGGCCTGCTGATCGTGCTGCTCGCCGCGGGCGCCGTCGCGCTGGGGTGGCGGCGGACGGAGGGGCGCGAGCGCGCCGCCGTGCGCGACGTGGCGGTCGTCGCGGTGGTCTCGATCGGGCTGCCCCTGGCGCTTGCCGCCATCGGGCTGGTGGACGTCTACGACGGTCGCAACGTCATCGCCAGCTGGGTGCCGCTGGCGGTGCTCGTCGCGGCCGGCCTGGGCGTCACCCGCGCGGGCCGCGCCGGCCCCCTGCTGGGGGCGGGGATCTGCGCGATCTCGGCGGCGGTGATCGCCGCGATCAACTTGACGCCCGCCTATCAGCGCAGCGACTGGCGCGGCATCGCCCGGGCGCTCCCCGGGGCGCCCGCGGGCGGCGAGGTGGTGGTCGGGGAACAGTTCGCCTCGATGCCGCTCTCGATCTATCTCGGCCCGCTGCGGGAAGCCCACGCAGCCGTATCGACGCGCCGGATCGAGTTCGTCGCGCTGCCCGTCAGGCGGGCCGCGCGCTCACCGCTGCCGCCGGTGGTGCCGACCAGTCCGCCGCGCGGCTTTCGCTGGGCCGGGGTGCAGCGCACGTCGGCCTACGCGATCTCGAGCTTCAGCGCCCCCCGGCCGACGCTCGTCAGCGTCAAGCGCCTGCGTCGCGAGCAGGGGGAAGCAAAGGCCGAAGTCCTCATCCTCCGCCGCTGACGCGCGTGGCGCCGGCCCCGGCGCGACGCTGGTCCTCAGGCGCCCCCGGCAACAGGCGGCTCCCGGCGCAGCACCGAGCGCAGCTCGGCGATGCTGACGACGCGCAGCATCAGCAGGCAGGGGAGGTAGCTGGCCAGCGCGATCGCCGCCAGTCCACCGAGGGGGACGCCGGCGTCGTGCGCGGCCCAGGTGAGCAGGCCCATCGCGGCCGCCGCCACCAGCGTGCGGGCGAGGCGGCCGACGTGGGGGCGCATGTGGAGCCTGCGCAGCACGACGCGGGCCGACAGCGACATCACGACGAGCTCTGTCAACAGCGTCACCCAGGCGGCGGCGAGGAAGCCGTAGGACGGGATCAGGGCGAGGTTGAGGGCGGCGTTGAGCAGCAGGCCGAGCGCGGCGTAGACGGCGAAGCGCAGCTGCAGCTCCAACACCACCACCATGTTGCCCACGAGATAGCCGAAGGAGATCGAGACGAACGCTCCGGCGAGTATCGGCAGGGCCTTTGCGGCCCCGGCGAACGAGGGGCCGAACAGGAGAATCATGATCGGACCCGCCGCCACGATCGTGAAGGCGAGGATCGGCAGCGACGCCATCGCCAGGTACTCGCCGGCGGTTTGCAACATGCGCTCCATGCGGCGGCGGTCGGCTTTGTGGGCGGCGGCGATCAACGGGAAGAGGGTGGTCATCACCGAGATCGGGATGAACTGCACCTGTTCGAGCAGCCGATAGGCGGCGCCGTAGAGGCCGGCCTGGTGGCTGCCGGCGAGCTCGAACACGAGGATCTGGTCGAGTTTCACATATGACGTGACGAAGATCCCCGCGATGCCGACGCCCACCCCCACCCGCAGCAGGGGACCCCACAGCCGCCGCGCGTCGCGCAGGCGGACGTGGGTGAAGCGCAGCGCCAGCGCGACGTTCAGGCCGGTCGTGACGGCGGTGCTCGCGAGGAAGGCGACGGCGTAGGCCACGATCCCGCCGGCGGCCGCCGAGACGGCGATCACGGCGGCCGCCCAGAGGATGCTGTTGAAGGTGATGACCGCCATCGAGATGTCGTTGCGGATGCGCAGTTGAAAGACGACGCTCAGCACGGCGGGCGCGCCGACGAGCGCGACGAGGCTGATCAAGACGCCCGCCGTCGCGTCGTGCGGGGAGGGCGCGATCAGCAGCACCGCGAGCAGCGATCCGAGGGTGATCGGGATCACCAGCAGCATGCGCAGCTGCAGCAGAGCCCCCAGCCACTGCGCTTCGCGGTCGGGCTCGGCGGCGACGCGACTCACCGTTATCTGGGTGAGTCCCAATTCACCGAAGCTGTTGGCGATCTGGGTGACCGCGAACAGCGTCGACCAGACGCCGAACCCGCTGGTGCCGAGCCCGCGTGCGAGCAGCAGGGTGACGACCACCCCGAGCGCCAGGTTGAGGATGCGCGCGACGATCTGCACCGCCACGTCGACGGTGATGCGGCGCGCGCCGACCTGGACGGATTCAAGCATGGGACTGTCTACACTCTCGCCGCAGTGAGCCTATCCGCCGGCAACGACATCACGCTGGTGGTCCCGACCTACAACCGCGCGCAGGCGCTGCGCGCCAACCTCGACTCGATGCTGGCGTTGCGCGACGTGGCCGAGATCGTGATCGTCGACGACGGCTCCACCGACGATACCCGTGCGGTGTGCGCCCAGCTCGGCGACGACCGGCTGCGCGTGATCCCCCATCCCACCAACCGCGGGGTGTCGGCGGCGCGCAACACCGGCGTCGCGGCGGCCCGCGGCGAGTGGGTGCTGTTCGGCGAGGACGACTGCCGCTTCCCCGCCGACTACGCGACGGTGCTGCGCGCCGAAGCCGAGCGGCATGGCGCCGACGTGGTGGGGGCGCCGCTGATCCACACCGCCGCCGCGGAGTCGCAGGTGGCGCTGCTCGCCGCCCGGGCTCCGCGCCGCGCGCGGACGTCGATCGAGGACGTCGACGTCTTTCCCTCCCAGACGATCGAGACGCCGTTTCTGCCGGCGCGGGCGCTGGTGCGCAGGGCGGTGTTCGCAGACGTCCGCTACCACGATTTCCCCGTCAACGGCTACCGCGAGGAGACCGACTTCTTCGTGCAGGCCGCCCGGGCCGGCTATCGCTGCATCCTCACCCCGGCAACGTACTGCTATCAGCTGCAGACCTGGAGCGGCGGGCAGCACCACTCCTCGACGCTGCGCTACGAGTACTGGGCGCTGCGCAACAACTGGAGCTTCCTGCGCCGCCACGGCGGGTGGCTGGTCGAGCATGGATACATCCCGGGCGTGAACCGGGCGCAGCTGCGCTTCGTCCTCGGACGGGGCCGGATCGTGCTGTCCGGCGCGCTGCGCGCCCGGCTGGGGCGTGCCCGCCGGGCACCGGCGCTGCGCGGCGGCCCCAGCGTGGCGGCCTGAGCCGGTGCCGCGCGCGGCGATCGTCTCGCCCGACCCCGGCAACAACGCGGGGGGAGTCGAGCGGGTGTGCCTCCAGCTCAGCCAGGCGCTCGAGCGGCGCGGCTGGGAGGTGGAGATCGTGGGCCCCACGCGGACGCCCGGCCGCTGGCGGTCGCGACTGGGACTGGGGTACGCGGCTCTGTCACGGTCGGCGACGGCGAGCACGCGCGCGGGGGGGGATCTCGATCTGATCGTCACCAACGGCTTCCTCGGCGTCGGCTGCCCGCGGCGGACGCCGCGGATCCACGTCTATCACGGCACGATGGTCGGCAACGTCCGGGCCCAGCGCGGCAGCCTGCCGGCGCGGGAGCGGCTGCGGCGAACGGTTGGCGCGGGGCTCACCGAGGCGCTCGCGGGGCGCGGCGGGGCGCGCGTGGTGTGTGTGTCGGAGCCGGTCGCGGAGGAGGTGCGCCGCCTCTACCGCCTGGACACCGACGCAGTGATCCCCAACGGGGTCGACGTCGAGACCTTCGCGCCGCGTCCGCTGGCCGCCGCCCGCGCCCGCCTGGGCCTGCCGGAGGGGGGCCGCTTCGCGCTGTTCGTGGGGAGCCTGGAGCACCGCAAGGGCAGCGACGTGCTGTTGGAGGGCGCCGCCGGCGCCGGCTATGAGCTGCTCGTCGCCGGCCGCAGCGGCGCGCCCGGCGCGCGGCATCTGGGCGTGCTCGAGCCGGCGGCGCTGGCCGATGCGTATGCGGCGAGCGACTGCGTGCTGTTCCCGACCCGCTACGAGGGCTGCAGCCTGGTGGTGCTGGAGGCGCTCGCCTGTGGGCGTCCGCTGCTGAGCACGCCGGTGGGCTGGATGGGCACGCTGCTGCGGGCGGTGCCGAGCTACGCGGAGCTCTGCGTGGAGCCGACCGTCGAGGGGGTCGGCGCCGGGTTGCGGCGGCTGGGGCGACTCGACAGCGCCGCCGCTTGCAGGGCAGCGCGGGAGTTCGTCTGCAGCCACAACAGCCTCCCGGTGTGGGCGGAGCGCTGGCAGGCGTTGGTGGGGGAGCTGCTCGACTCAAGCGCGCGCAGCTCGCCGCCGATGGCGCGCTAGCATTGCGCTGCTCCGCTGCCACGCACGATCCGGCGTACCCGGGCAGGACCGGGGTCGGCGCTGCGCAAGGCATCACATGGAACGATCGAAGAGGAGCGTGAGATGAGCAGGACAACGCTGGTCACCGGCGGCAGCGGCTACATCGGCGCGCTGCTCGTCCAGGAGCTGCTGCGGGCCGGAGACGAGGTGCGGGTGCTGGACTCGCTGCTGCACGGCCAGGAGGAGCTCGCGGCGGCGCAGGAGGGCGCCGGCGTGCAGGTGATCCGCGGCGACATCCGCGACGGCGAGACGCGCCGGCGCGCGCTGGCGGGCGCCGAGGCCGTGGTGCACCTGGCGGCGATCGTCGGCGACCCGGCGTGCGCGCGCGACCCGGCGGTGTCCGACGAGGTCAACGTCAGGGCCACCCGCGAGCTCGTCGCCGACGCCGGCGCGGCGGGGGTGCAGCGGCTGGTGTTCGCCTCGACGTGCTCCAACTACGGGCGGATGGCCGACCCGACGGTGCCGATCACCGAGGAGGGCGAGCTGCGGCCGGTGTCGCTGTACGCCGAGCAGAAGGTGGGAATGGAGCGGCTGATCCTGGAGGGGACCGACGGCTCCTCCATCAAGCCCACCTGCCTGCGCTTCGCCACGGTCTACGGGGTGGCGCCGCGGATGCGGTTCGACCTCACGGTCAACGAGTTCACGCGCGAGCTGTGGGCCGATCGCGAGCTGGAGGTGTTCGGGGAGCTGTTCTGGCGGCCCTACATCCACGTCGGCGACGCCGCCCGCGCGGTGCGCACCGTGCTGGAGGCCCCCGCGGAGAAGGTGGCGGGCAGGGTGTTCAACGCGGGGCGCTCGGGCGAGAACTATCGCAAGCTCGACCTCGTGCAGGAGATCCAGCGGCAGATCGAGGACCGCGGAAGCGTCACCTACGTGCACCGCGACGAGGATCCGCGCGACTACAAGGTGAGCTTCGACAGGATCCGCGCGGAGCTGGGCTTCGAGACGCTGATGACGGTCCCCGACGGCATCGCCGAGGTGATCGCGGCGCTCGAGGCGGGCAGCTTCGGCGACCCCTTCCAGGCGCGCTACCGCAACATCGCCTGACGGACGATATCGAGTGGCGGGCCCAACGACCCACACCTTCCCGGAGCTGCCGCTGTTCGACCTGCGGCTGGAGGGGCAGGATCTGGAGGCGGTGGCGGAGACGCTGCGCTCGGGCTGGCTGACGATGGGACCGCGCACGGAGGCCTTCGAGGCGGCGTTCGCGGCGCACCTGGGGGCACGCCACGCGATCGCCCTCTCCAGCTGCACGGCTGCGCTGCACCTCGCCTATCTGGCGGCCGGGGTGGGACCGGGCGACGAGGTGATCGTGCCGTCGTTCACGTTCGCGGCGACGGCGGCGGCGGTGCTCTACTGCGGCGCGCGGCCGGTGTTCGCGGAGATCGTCTCGCGCGAGCAGCCGAGCCTTGACCCGGCGGACGTGGCGGCGCGCATCACGCCGCGGACGAAGGCGGTGTGCGTGGTGCACTACGCGGGCTACGCGGCGGCGGCGGACGTCCTGCGCGAGCTGTGCGACGCCCACGGCGTGGCGCTGATCGAGGACGTGGCGCACGCCCCGAGCGCGACGCTCGCCGGGCGCAAGCTCGGCACGTGGGGTCTGGCGGGGGCGTTCAGCTTCTTCTCGAACAAGGTGCTCTCGATCGGCGAGGGCGGCCTGCTGTGCACCGACGACGACGAGGTCGCCGCGTTCGCGCGCTCGCGCCGCTCGCACGCGATGACGAGCGGAACCTGGGATCGCCATACGGCGCGCACCGATACCTACGACGTGACGGGCCTGGGCTACAACTACCGCCTGGACGAGCCGCGGGCCGCGCTGCTGCTGTCGCGCCTGCGCCGCCTGGAGCGGGACGTGGCGCGCCGCCGCGAGCTGACCGCGCGCTACCGGGCGCTGCTGGGGGAGGTCGAGGGGGTGATCGTGCCGTTCGACGACGCCCAGGTGCCGACGTCCTCGTGCTACGTGCAGCCGATCATGCTGGAGGCCGAGGGCCGCCAGGCGGGGGTGAGCGCGAGCCTGCGCGAGCGGGGCATCCAGACCAGCATCTTCTACCCCGCGATCCACCGCTTCTCGGCCTACCGCGAGCGCTTTCCCGGCGTGTCGCTGCCGATCACCGAGCTCGCCGCCCGCACCGAGCTGACGCTGCCGTTCTACCCGCACATGAGCGAGTCAGACCAGGACCGCGTCGTGACGGCGCTGGCGGAGGCGGTGGCGGGGTGAGCGCGGTGCCGAAGGAGCGCCACCAGGGCTGGCGGATGCCGTTGACGGACATCGCGATCTCCGAGCAGGACGTGGCGGCGGTGATGGACTGCCTGCGCTCGGGCTGGCTGACGATGGGACCGCGCACGGAGGCCTTCGAGCAGGCGCTGGCGCGCCATGTCGGCACACCCCACGCGGTGGCGGTCTCCAGCGGCACGGCGGCGCTGCACCTGGCGTGCCTGGCGGCCGGGATCGGACCGGGCGACGAGGTGATCGTGCCGGCGTTCACCTTCGTCGCGACGGCGGCCGCCGTGCGCTACGCGGGCGCCGAGCCGGTGCTGTGCGACGTGCTCGGCCCAGGCGAGTTCAACCTCGACCCCGAGGACGTGGCGGCGCGGATCACGCCGCGCACGAAGGCGGTGATGGCGGTGCATTTCTGCGGCTACCCGGCCGAGGTGGGGGCGCTGAGGACGCTCTGCGACGAGCGCGGCCTGACGCTGATCGAGGACTGCGCGCAGGCGATCGGCGCGACGGTCGACGACGACGGCGCCCAGGCGGGCACGGTGGGGGAGCTGGGGGCGTTCAGCTTCTTCTCCAAGAAGCAGCTGTGCGTCGGCGAGGGCGGCATGGTGAGCACCGCCGACGGGGGGATGGCGGAGCGGGTGCGGCTGCTGCGCTCGCATGCGCTGAGCAGCAGCACGTGGGACCGCCACCGTGGACATGACCCGGCCTACGACATCGTCGACGTGGGCTTCAACTACCGCATGGACGAGCCGCGGGCGGCGCTCGGCCTGAGTCGCCTGGCGCGGCTGGAGGCGGATATCGCGGTGCGCCGCCGGCTGGTGCGGGCCTATCGTGAGCGGCTCGCCGGCGTGGCCGGGATCGAGCTGACCTGGGACGAGCGGGCGGTGCGGCGGGGCAGCCACTTCGCGTTCCCCGTGCTGCTCGCCGACCGCGATCGTCGCGACCGCTTCCGCGCGCAGCTCGGCGAGCAGGGGATCCAGACGACGTGGTACCCCGCGCTGCACTCCTTCAGCGAGTACCGCGACCGCGTCCCGGCGGGGGCGCTGCCGCGGGCGCGCGAGGCCGCCGAGCGTCACGTGGCGCTGCCGCTGAGCGCGACGATGCACGAGGGCGCGGTGGACGTGGTCGTGGAGATCGTGCGCGACGCGGTCAGTCGCGAGGGATGAGCCGGTCGCGGACGGCCGCGAACTCCTCCTGGGCCTGCTCGTAGTCGTCGTGGCGGCCGATGTCGAGCCAGTAGTCCTCGCTCGGCCATGCCCGCACGACCTCGCCGGCGCGGATCAGGCGCAGCACGAGGTCGGGGAAGTCCAACCGCTCCCCCGGCTGGATGTGGGCGAGGGCGCGCGGCGCGAAGCAGTAGACGCCCATGCTCGCGGTGTAGTCGATCGCCGGCTTCTCGTCATATCCGGTGAGGAGGGTGGGGTCGCCGTCGTCGCCGAAGCGCAGGACGCCGAGCGAGATCTGCACGTGACGCACCTTGGTGGCGATCGTCGCCGCGGCGTCGCCGGCGCGATGGCGCGACAGCAGCGCGCCGTAGTCGATGTCGGTGAGGACGTCGCCGTTCATCACCAGGACATCCTCCTCGTCGAGCCCTGGGATCAGCGCCAGGGCACCGACGGTTCCCAGCGGCTGGCGCTCGCGGAAGTAGTCGATGGCGATCCCGTAGGCGTCGCCGTCGCGGAAGAAGGCCTCGATCAGCTCGGCGAGGTAGCCGGTGGCGATCGTGATCCGCTCGAAGCCGTGCGCCTTGAGCTGGCGCACGACGATGTCCAGCACCGGGCGATCGCCGATCGGCATCAGCGGCTTGGGCAGGACGGTGGTGTAGGGGCGCAGGCGGGTGCCCTCGCCACCGGCGAGGATGACGGCGCGTCTCATGCCCGCAGCGCCTCCTGCAGCAGACGCTCGATCTCGGCGGCAACGACGGGTGCCGCGTAGGTGCGCTCGGCATGGGCGCGCGCGGCGGCCCCCTCGCGCTGCACGCGGTCGGGGTGATCGAGGTAGCGCTCCAGCAGCGCCTGAACCGCCTCCGGCTGGTTCTCGGGCGAGGCGATGCCGCCGAGCTCGGGGGCGATCATGTCCGCGACGCCCTCCGGCCCTGTGGACAGGCAGGGGCGGGAGGCGAGCATGCCGAGGATCACGGCGCGCGGGGCGCCCTCGGTGGGGCTGGGACAGAAGACCGAGACGTCGAATGCCGACAGCACGTCGGGCACCTCCCGGCCGGGGGTGGGGATGAAGTGGACCCGCTCGCCCAACGGCTCGGCGAGCTGGCGCAGCTGCTGCTCGGCCTCGCCGTCGCCGGCGAGGATCAGGTGCACGCGGTCGTCGTCCAGTCGACGCACGGCGTCGATGACGACGTCGTTGCGCTTCTTGGGGTGAAAGCGGGAGATGCAGCCCACGACGAATGCCTCGGGGGGAATGCCGAGCTCGTCGCGCACGCGCGCGCGACCCTCCTCGCTGAAGCGGATCTCCTCGGTGCGCAGGACGTTGGGCACGACGACCAGCTTGGCCGGGTCGACGCCCAGCGAGCGCACCGATTCGAGCGTTCCCTGGGAGACGCACATGACCAGCCGCGCCTGTTTGGCGGCGGCGCGGTAGAGGTATCCGGGAGCTCCGGTGTGCAGCTGGTAGGGCACCTTGCCCCACTCCGCCCACACGACCCTGCGCCGCACGGGGGCGGGAAGGGCGAGGGCCAGGAGCTGCTCCTTCTTGTAGTGCAGCAGCAGCGCGTCGTAGGGCTCCTGGGCGGCCAGCGCCCTGCGCAGCCGCCATGCCAGCAGCGGCCAGGTGGCGGTCAGTTTCACCCATGAGCGCAGCGACAGCTTGGGGCCGATGTCGATCCTCACGACGGGCACGCCGGTGTCGCGCTCCATGCCCGCCATGTCGCTGAGCATGACCACGTCGTGCCCGCGCTCGCGCAGGGCGTCGAGCATCTCGATGGCCGCGAACTCCGCGCCGCCGCTGGAGTCGGTGGTCATGACGCTGACGAGCTTCATGGCCCACCATCATCGCGGATCGGCAGGCGGCGCAACCGCGACGTCGGCGGCAGCCCAACCGCGCCGCCGGCGGCAGCCCAACCCCACGCCAGCGGCAGCCCAACCCCACGCCAGCGGCAGCCCAACCGCCCCCTGTGGGCGGCCGAGATATGCGTAAAGTGTCCCGACAGCTCGTGCGCGCCCAGGTACCAACCCTTGCCAAGCTGCGACCCGCCAAGGTCCACTCGGCGCTCGCACGCCGCTGGTTCGAGTGGCGGATGGCTCGCGCGCCGGTCAGCGGCCGTGGCGAGCCG
>Ga0335072_10000549_pt1 | contig 71453 bp, 56 predicted proteins | sample Lox_Sample_21_FD_206725 | JGI IMG/M metagenome (GOLD analysis project Ga0335072, IMG submission 206725) | Soil microbial communities from Loxahatchee National Wildlife Refuge, Florida, United States - Lox_Sample_2.1 | ecosystem: Environmental > Terrestrial > Soil > Wetlands | place: USA...
TGCGCATTGCTGCAGAGCTTCCCGACAAAATCGGCGCCGTCGCTTCGTTTCACGGCGGCGGGTTGTACACCAACGCGGCCGATAGTCCGCACACGGTTCTGCCGCGCGTGAAGGCACAGCTCTATTTCGGCCACGCCATCGAGGATCGTTCGATGCCGAAGGAAGCGATTGAAAAATTCGAGCAGGCGCTCGCCGCGTGGGGAGGGAAATTCGAGAGCGAAACCTACGAAGGCGCCTATCACGGTTGGACCACTCTCGATAGCCCCGTCTACAACCCGCCGCAAGCCGAGCGCGCTTTCGCAAAGTTCACCGCGATGTTCAAGTCGGCGCTATCGTAGCGGCGCGACCACCAGCAGATGGAAGCGCCGGGACTCTTCGAATCCAAGGCGCTTGTACAGCTTGATGGCGCGCGTGTTGTCTGCGCGAACATGCAAAAACGGTGTCTCGTTTTTCTCACGCATCCGCCGCATCACTGCCGCCATCAATCCGCCCGCAAGCCCGCGTCCCAGAAAGTCCGGATGCCTGCACACGGCGCTTACTTCCGCGTGCCCCGCCACGCGAAGCCGTTCTCCGGCCATTGCCGCCAGCTTTCCTTCGCGCCGCACTCCCAAATAGATTCCCAGTTCCTGCGTCCGCGATCCGAACGGTCCCGGCTTCGTCAGCTTCACCAAATCGATCATCTCTGCCGTGTCCTGTGGCCCGAGCGTGATCATGTTTTCCGGCGGCGCGGGCAGTTCTACGTCGCGCTGGTGAACCATCTGCAGGAGAAGATCCGTCTCAATCACCCTCCATCCTGCAGGCACATCTACCGGACGTTCGAGGAAAAGAGCGCTCGGCATCCCGTCGGATTGCAAACGCGCGAGACCCTCGAAAGCTTCAGACGATGGCTCGCGGAACCCGGCGAGCCGCGTTACCTTCGGCAGAAACCTTCGCGCAGGGCCGCTGACCTCTGCAAATCGCGAAAGAGCGGTTCGCAGCGATTCCCAGATCGGATTGGTGAGAGCGTCCATCGCACATCTATCGGACCATTGGATGTGCCTCTCGCGCTATCCGATTCTGCCGACGAATGCCGGCTTGCGCGGCGAGAACTTCCGCCGCCGCTGCGGTTCTTGCCACGAGCGAAGAGGAATAGAATGGTTGTTTGGTGTCTTTGGGGGAAAACGAATGATTCGCCGCGGTCATCTGGAGATGTCCAAACTCGCATATCAAGATCCGAAATTCATGGAGAGCCTCACGGCGCGGCCGCTGCGCATCATCGCCGAATATCTGGACCCGCTCAAACGCCTGCGCCAAGCCAACGTCGGCGACACGATCGTGATGTTCGGCTCGGCGCGCATCCAGCCGCGCGACCGCGCCCTGAAAGACCTGAAAAAGGTGAAGCGCCACGCGCGCGGGCGGCGCAACCATGAGTGGCGCACGAAGATTCGCGCGGCCCGGTCGATCGTGCAAATGTCCCGGTATTATGAAGAGGCGCGCGAACTGTCGCACCGCATCACGTCCTGGTCGATGACGCTCGGCGCGGATCCCAAGCGATTCGTCATCTGCTCGGGCGGCGGGCCGGGAATCATGGAGGCAGCGAATCGCGGCGCGGCAGAGGCGGGCGGATCTTCGATCGGGCTCAGCATTCAACTGCCGCACGAACAGTGGCCGAATCCCTATATCACGCCGGAGCTGAATTTCTGCTTCCACTATTTTTTTATGCGCAAGCTGTGGTTTGCGCAGATGGCGAAGGCGCTGATCGTTTTTCCCGGCGGCTTCGGCACGATGGACGAGCTGTGGGAGATGATGACGCTCTTGCAGACCAACAAACTCTCTTCACACCACCTAATCCTCATTTATGGCCGCGAGTATTGGGACAAGGTCCTGAACTGGCGGCACATGGTCCGCACGGGCACAATTAGCGAGCGCGAATATAAGCTGCTGCGATTTTCCGACAGCGTGGACGACGCCTTCGAGCAGATTCGCATCGACTTGGAAGAACACCATTTGGCTCTCGACGCCGAGTGGGACCACCGCTGATTCCGTTGCCGTGCGATACATCTAACCAAGATGGATCGCAACCAAGTCGCTCGCCCGCACGTCGTTTTATCAGGCAGCTAGGCTGTCGAAACTACCCAGCAGGTTTCGCGGCTGTCCGGGAGGTCACCATGCTGGACAAGATCAAGCTCAGTAAGGCAAGGATTCTCGGACTTGCGTTGGGGGTTTTCGTTTTGTTGGGAGCCGCCGGGACGGCAACCGCCGGCGATTGGTATCACGATTGCCAACGCCAGATCGCGCACGAACACCACGAGCTCGATCGCGCGATCGCCCGTCACGGCTATCACAGCCGGCAGGCCGACCATGAGAGGCACGAACTGTGGCGGCTTGAGAGTGAATGCCGTTACCGCTAGGCGGCATGGCGCGCCGCTCGATTCGTAGGTAGAAAATCTGAAAGCAAAAAGCGGGAGGAAGCTCGGCTTCCTCCCGTTCCCGTCTTGAAGGAGCCTTTTTACATAGCCTGAAAACACAAGAGGCGCATTGCCAGCCGCAAGCGCGGCGCAAATGCGCCTCTACGTCGTGTCGAAATTTCAGTTGGGCGAAATACTCAGTTCGGCGGAAAACACCGCTTCGAACCGTCGCTTTTCGTCCTGATCGTGCAGCATCACTACGGGGCTGACGCGCAGGGACGTCTTGCAGTTGCGGCAAACCGTCGCCTCGCCCTGCAAATCCTGCACGAATCCGTCCGTGAAGTGATACTCGGAACGCGCGCGCCGGGCCGCCTTCGTTCCCCGCTCGCCGCAGTTCGGGCACGTAAATTCGACGTGGTCGTCGAGCGGATCGCGGTTGAGCGCGGCCCAGCCAGTGTACCGAACGCCGATAGTCTCCAAAGATTGTCTATTCATTGCTGCGACCTCACATAAAGCCAAAAAGCTGTTTGCCTCATGGACATTAGACGCAAAATCCTGAAAAACGATGCTTCTTGCCTCTCACTGATTTAACGTAAGACCTCCCAAAAAGTTACAAGCCTCCTGCTCCATCCAAGCCCCCTGAGCAGCAATGCGGCACATCTTTCGACTTCCCGCGGAAACCATACCGCGCGAGCGGTGTCTATCGATTCAGAGATCGCGCGAACTCCACAACCCTGGTGGAAAAAGACGTCGGCGGCCGTCGTCGTCGCCCGGTTTTGGTCCCCTGAATTCGAGACTGTGGAGAGGTGTGCCAATGAGCGATCGGAGTTCGTCCCCTGGACAATTAGCCGGATGTCTGATTGAAAGTGACACGAACGCCATTCAAAGAGCACGGCGGTTGCGCCGCAAAGCGTTGGCGATTTCGCTCGTGCTTGAGGCGATCGTGCTGGCGGCATTGCTGGCATGGCCCCTGCTTTACCCGAGCACGCTGAGTGCAACGTACACGGCGACGCCCGTGCCACCGTATCGCCACGGCGTGGAGGAAAAGCCGCAAACGCCGGCACGTCCGATGTCGCACCGACCATTGCCGACTCCCGTCTTGACGCAGCCCGCGGTGATTCCGCCGCACGTGATTACGAGTCCTTTACCCGCTCCATTGATTGAACCGAACGCGGCGTCGACCGGTGATGCGATCCCGATGGGCGACATCCTTGGAATCGACGGCGGAAGCAATTACGGCCCGCCTCTTGGTCCGCCGCGCCCTCCTGGCCCTCCGGAGCGGCACGCGACGCCGCACCAAATGAGCGAAGGCGTGATGGAGGCGATGCTGATTCGTCGCGTCCAGCCGATGTACCCGGCAGCGGCGCTCGCGATGCGGATATCAGGCACGGTAAGATTGCGGGCGATTATCTCGACCGACGGCCGCGTCCTGGAGCTCAATCTGCTAAGCGGGAATCCCGTCCTGGCGCGGGCTGCAATGACAGCAGTCAGTGAATGGCGGTATCGCCCGACACTGCTGAATGGCCAGGCGGTTGAGGTGGAAACTCTGATTACCGTCAATTTCGTTCTGGAATAGCTGAAAAAGGAAAGGGCCGGTCAAAAGCCGGCCCTTTCCGAACTGTCGCAGGAGATGCGGCAGCTTTCGTTTGAGAGGGAGCTAAAAGTGAATGACAATGCCCGTGGAAAGCCGGGCGTTGCTCTGCGTTGTGCCGTAAAGATGCGTGATCACGTAGTCGCCCTGAATCATCCGCCAGGAGACGAGGTCCGTGATCCTGTTGTCGATTCCAAACCCTATCGCGGTGGCAAACGATGTATCGGTGGCGCCCCCAATCGTAGTGTGCGCGCCACCGATCAAAACGTGAGCGAAGGGCGAAATCCTTGCCGGGAAGGAGACTTCCGGTCCGAACAGATAGGTGTACGTCGAGTTGCTGAATCCGCTGGGAGAACCGTAATGGCCATCGAAATCTGCCACGCCGCCCAGCCAGTCCGTAAACTTGTATTTCGGCGCGATTTCCCACCCGTTGAGGCTTCCGGAAGGCGACCCGTCGTAATGCATGTAGGAATAGCCGCCGAACACCTGCACTTTGTCCAAAATGCCCTGAGCGTGGGCGGACATCGAAACCAGGAAGAATAGGCCCAGCAGAAGACACAGCTTGCGCAGCATATTTCTCCTCCTCGGGAGTTTTTATTGTTAGGGCGTCTGGCTTGCTGGTCTGCCGTCGCCCGGCGAATCAAGAAGGCGCCTCGAAAACCCCGGTCAGGGGGGATGCGGCGCCCACACTGGCTGGAAAAGAGTTAGATGCGCGGAGAAGCAGATTGGTTTTGGCGGCGCGGAGAAATCAAAGCAAAGGCTCGCCTGAATTGCGGGAGACGATTTCTCTGGTTTCATCGCGCAGGCGGACGATTTCCTGCCATTCGTTTTCAGAGCCCGGCTTCGGCCTGACCAGTGGGCCGATGGTAACGGTCACTCTTCCCGGGCGGGGCAGGAACTGTTTATCGCGTAGAATTTCGCGTGCCCCGCGAACAGAAACGGGGCAAATCGGGCGCCCGGTTTCGACCGCAGCCTTGAACGTACCGAGCTGGAAAGGCCGGATCCCCGCCGCCGATGAAAACGTCCCCTCCGGATAAATGACAACCGATTCTCCCACAGCGAGAGCGGCGCTAACCTCTTCGGCCTGGCGAACGCGCGCGAAGCGGTCGCTGCGGTCAAACATGAACTGCCCCGAGCGCTGCGCGATGCGGCCGACGAACAGCATGTGGCGCGTCTCTCCTTTGGCGACGAAGCGCACGCCGGAAGGCAAGGTGGACAGCGTGACCAGAATGTCGACATAGCTTGAATGATTGGGAGCGAAGATCCACGGCCCGGAGCTTGCAAACTCGCGCTGCCAATCGCCGCCTTCGACGCTCACGGGAATGCCGGCGAGCAGGAGCATCAATCGTGCGCCACGCTGAGTGATGCGCGCCGCTGTTTTGGGATCGGACGTGAGCGAAACTACAACCCAGAGCGGCACCAATACCAGAGAAAAGACCGTCAGCGCGTATGCACCGTATAGCGAGTCCGCTGTTGATCGAGCACCGCGCTTGACGAGCGACCATACGCCCGGCGCAGCGCTTTTTGCAGTGAGCCGCGCCAGCTGCGCCCAAGCTGGCGGCGGGCGCTTGCCAAGCCTTCCCTCCAAATAAAGCCGTCGCGTTTCGCTGCGGCGCAGTTTTCCGCTCGAAGTTTTCGGAATCGATTGCGTCGGAAGCAGCTCGACAACGTCGGGAGGAATACCCGTCGCTTCGTCAACGGCTCTCGCGATTTCGGTGCGGATTTTTTGCGCTTGGCTTGGATCGCGGATTTCCGCGGCGACGACCAAACGTTCGGTTCCGCTCCGCTCGTCCGGAGCGCCAAAAGCAACCACGCAACCGGTGCGGACGCCGGACACGCGCCCGGCGATCTCTTCCACTTCGTGCGGGTAGATATTGCGGCCTGCCTTGATGATGACGTCCTTCCCACGGCCCGTGATGAAGATCTCTCCCTCGGCGATATAGGCGAGATCGCCTGAATCGAGCCAGCCGTCACCGCGCACGAGCGCAGCGGTCGCTTTCGGATTGCGGTAGTAGCCGGAGGTGGCAGAAGGGCTGCGGAAAAGCAGGCGCCCTTCATGATGTTCCGGGAGTTCGCTTCCTTCGGTGTTCACGACGCGGACTTCGACATCCGGCAAGGGCTTGCCAGCTCCGACAAATGTAAGCGCGCCGTGCGTTTCCGCGGCGACGCTCACCGCGCGGCCTTCCGATTCGAACGCTTCACGGTCGATGCGGTCCACTCTGTATCCCGTGCCGATTTTCGGGGCTGAGACGGCGAGCGAGGCCTCGGCGAGTCCGTAAACGGGCGCGAAGCTCTCACGCCGAAAGCCATACGGTGCAAAACGCGCGGCAAAACGTTCGAGCGTCTCCGCGCGCACGGGCTCCGCGCCGTTCAACGCCGCCCGCCAGGAACTCAAGTCGAGCCCCTGCAAATCCTTGTCCGGAATCTTTCGCACGCAGAGTTCGTAGGCAAAATTAGGCGCGGGACTGAACGTGCCGCGATGGCGGTGAATGGCGCGCAGCCAGCGCTCCGGGCGACTGAGGAACGCAAGCGGGGACATCACGACCAGAGGAATGCCGGTAAAGAGCGGCACCATCCATGCACCGATCAAGCCCATATCGTGATAGAGCGGCAGCCAACTGATGCAGATGTCTTCTGGCCGCACGTCTACTCCCGAGGAGATCGAACGGATGTTTGCGAGGAGATTGGCATGCGTCAGTGTGACGCCTTTCGGGTCGCCGGTTGAGCCGGAGGTGTACTGGAGGAATGCAATGTCTTCGCTGGCGCCGCGATGGGTGAGATGTTCGGTGAGGCTCCAGCCCTTGGGCGTTGGAGCTTGCTGCGCGGATGGCCCAGATTGTCGCGCCGTGTCGATCACGCCGCGAAGGGAAGGAACGCGCGGCCGCAGAAGCTTGGCGAGACCTTCGGCCTGGCGGAAGGTGATGAGAAACTGCGCTTCGGCGTTTTTGAGGATGGCGGATTGCCGTGCGGCGTATTCGGCGATGCGGTCGGCACGGAAGGGCGGATAAATCGGTACAGGGATTCCGCCGGCCAGAAGGATTCCGGCGAAGGAAAAGAAAAACTCGGCGCCGGTGGGAAGCATGATGGCGACGGTCTGCTTCGGTTCGAGGCCGCGGTCGAGCAAATCCGCGGCGACGGCAGCGGCGCGCTCAAAGAGCTCGCCAAAAGTGATTTTATGGATAGCGTCGTTTTCATCGTAGAGATGAATGTGCGCACGAGCGGGTTCGCCGAGTCCGCGAAGCCGAAGAATTTCCATCAGGGTTTCCGCGCGGCGGACCTGTGCGTCGATGTCCCGATTTGCGCCCCCCGCCGCGGATTCCGACGCTTGGTCGGCGGGAGAAATCACCGGTGTTGCGGCGGGTGCGAAGGATTTCTCATCTAGCAGAGCGTCGACGATGTCCTGGACCGTATCGGCTTCGGCAATCACGCGTTCGGGAAGGCGCAAGCCGCACGCATCTCCCAGGCGGAGCATCAGTTCTACGCGTTCGAGGCTGCCAAGTCCCAGATCACGCTCTAAGTGCGCCTTGGTTCCCCTCGCGGCCAGCTCGTCGAGGCCTCGCGCACTGTCGAGTTCCTTCAACAGCTGGCGCACACACGCCAGGGCCTGCTCCTGGACAACACCTCGGCGGTCGATTTGGGTTCCGGCTGAGCCCATTGGTTGCGATGATTTTCCGCGGTCCGGCCTCGCGCACCGGAGACCGCTGCCCCTTTGGCGAGCCTACCATCACGGGTTGAGCTGTTCAATGAAAGGTACCCTCAGATCGAGAGCCCGGAAAAGCAAAACCGCCATTTCTCCAGGGTTGCGAACGCGAGCGAAAGTGGCGCGAAGAGCGAGCAGGTACCTTTGTACTGGGACGAATTGAACCGAGTGGGCTATCGCCTCAGGCGGGATGGAAATTGATACTGCGGGTGTGTTCGAGGTGCTGCGGGGCGCGCGGCGATGCCGCTGCCCTAATCCGCGCCCCGAATGTTAGCACCTCCATCAACCCCCATGCCCCCGAGCGGCCGGCACCCCCACCGGCCGCTCACTTTTTGACTTCAAGTCATTCACATTGCGGCTCTTAATCGAGTCCATAAACGATTCTGTCTTGACTTCGCCTTTCCCCGGTTCTATATGGAGTGCCCAGGGGGATTTGGGGAGACTGGACCGGGGGGCAATCCTTCTCCTTTGGCGAGCAATTCGCCGCTTTTCTGCGCTTCCCGGTTGCATGTGGATTTGAACCCAAGTCAATTTAATCCGCCGGGAGGTGGGGTGTGGTTCGAAGCCGCATTTTTCTATCCACAATATTTTTTGTTGCCATGGGTCTCTTTTGCGGAAGCAGCGCTTGGGGACAGACGACCGCGTCCTTGCGTGGCACTGTGACTGACCCATCCGGCGCCGTCATCGCGGGTGCGAAAATCACGCTGACGAATACTGGCACTGGAATTTCGCGGACGACGAAGTCCGGCAATGACGGAGGCTACCTGTTCGACCTCGTTCAGGTGGGTACTTACAAACTGACTGTCGAAAAGTCAGGATTTACAACGTTCTTGCAGGCGGGGATCGTGCTCGACCTGAACCAAAACGGCCGCGCGGATGTTACGCTGAAGGTCGGGCAAGCCAGCGAGGTTGTCGAGGTCACCGCCAATGCGCCGCAGGTGGATACGACGGGCGCCGTGCTGGGCAAAGTGGAAAATCAGCAGATGATAAACGCTCTTCCGCTGGCGAATCGTGACACTCTGCAGCTTGGTTTATTGCAGGCGGGCGTCTTCACACCCGATCCCGACGACGGCTCGGGAAATCCATTTTCAGTAAGCGGGCAGCGATCGGAATCGCTAACTTTCCTGCTCGACGGCGCCAACAATACCGACTTTCTTGGGAACAACATTGTTGTGAATCCCAACCCGGACGCCGTCGATGAATTTAAGATCCTCACCAACAATTACGACGCGCAATACGGCCGCACTTCGGGTGGCATCGTCAATCAAATCACGAAGTCCGGCACGAATGCATTTCATGGCGATGCATTCGAATTCCTCCGCAACGACGCTTTGAACGCCCAGGATTATTTTCTCGGTCTCTCCGATGCGCCGAAGCAGCCTTTCAAGCGAAATGTGTTCGGAGGCACGTTGGGCGGTCCGGTGAAGAAAGACAAGGCGTTCTTCTTTGTCGCCTACCAGGGTACGCGGCGGCGTGAAGGACAGACCTCGCCCCTCTTAACGGTGTTGAGTCCTGCCGAGCGCACGGGAAATTTCGGGGAATTGTGTGCGACGTATGATGGCAGCGGGAACTGCACTGATCCCAATGGGACGCAGCTGGTCAATCCTTACACGGGAAGCAACATTCCCAATAACAACATGGCCGCCCCAGGGCAAGGTGGTCCGGGGCCGAACGGGTCCCTGGTTAACCCGATCATGCAAAACTACATCAACGCGTACCTTCCACTTCCCAACCTCCCGGGAACGAACAATTTTATTGCGTCTCCTTCCGCTGCGATTGATGAGGACCAAGGAATCAGCCATTTCGATTACAATGTCGGCCCTCGCGACACCCTTTCAATCGCCTATCTGATCGACGACACACGTGACGATTATCCCTACGAAATTATCAACGGAGGTTCCACCGGCGGAGATGTCCCTGTTGGTTCGGGATTTACCGATGCCATTCGCACTCAGGTCGGCTCCTTCACCTGGACGCACACGTTCTCCGGCGGCAAGCTCAACCAATTTCGTTTTGCCGCGAATCGCTATGCCACCTTGCAAGGGGTTCCAACGACGACGACTTCGCCCGCCACCCTTGGCTTTGCCAATGTGAACCCCGACGATCCTCGCGGAACCGCACCGCCGATCATGTATACGCCGGATTTCAATGTCGGCCCATCTCCACAAGGTCCGACAAAACTCCATCGCGCGACGTTTGAATTTGAGGACGACTTCACATGGACTGTCGGCAAACATGAATGGAAATTCGGGATCGATTTCACGCGGATCCGCCAGAACTACAACTACGACTTCTACAACAACGGCAGCTTTGATTTTGACGGATATGGAATTAATTATACGGGCGACGCGCTCGCAGATTTCGTAGGAGGTTTCTGGGACAACTACTATCAATTCTCCAACGCTGTCTATGGCATTCGCACAGGATCCTGGGCCGGGTACGGGCAGGATACCTGGAAGATCCTGCCCCGCCTCACTCTGAACCTTGGTCTCCGTTACGAGTACTACATTCCGCAATGGGATACACACAACAATATCCTAGGCTATTTCCCCGGCACGCAATCGACCGTGTTCCCGGACGCCCCACCCGACATTCTCTACCCCGGCGATCCTGGAACGCCGAATCGCGCTCTTGAATATCCTGACAAGAACAATTTCGCTCCTCGATTCGGATTAGCCTGGGACATGTTCGGCAATGCAAAACTTGTGATGCGTGGCGGCTTCGGAATTTTCTACGACATCGAAGATGGCGCCCTCAACCTTCAGTTTGGCGGAGAGCCTCCCTATGGTGCTGTCTCGAATATTTATACCGGAAATACCAGCTTCGCCGGCTACACGGGAAACGCCGTTTCGGACCCCTTCCTGTTTTCCTTCGGCAGCAGCACGACGAACCCTTTTCCCTTTGCCTCACGAGGGTTGACCGGCACGTTTCTGGTCCCTAAACTGCCCTACGCCTACGTTGTATATCCGCGCTTCCGCACCCCGTACTCCGAGAATTTCAATTACGGATTTCAATGGCAGGCGACGCGGGACACCATGATCGAGGCCGTGTACGTCGGCAGCCTCGGGCGCAAGCTGATCTCCAGCGGCGAGACGAACTTCCCGGTCACTTCCGTCGAGATGCAGCAGCAGGCGAACTTCGGTCCCGGCAACATCAATCCGGAATGCGCGCGACCTCTCGCCGCTTGTGTGGATTACATCGGCGGTCCGGTTTTGAGCGGCGCGGAATCCGATCCTGGTGCTTTTCCGACCGGCGCACAGTCCGTCTACACCGACTTCAGCAACGGTATCTCTGACAGCGATCAATTGCAGGTTACCGCGGACAAACGGTTCTCTCATGGATTCACGTTCCGCGCAGCTTATACCTGGTCGAAGACGATCGACCTTACGTCAGGGTTCCGTTCGCGTTCGTCCACATACACGGACCCGTATGACCCGAATTACGATCGAGGTCTTGCAGACTTCGATTCTCCGCAGCGGTTTGTCTTCAGCGGTCTCTGGATTTTGCCTTTTGCGCAAGGCCATAGCGACACTAGCCTCGTCGGCAGAATTGCGAAGGGTTGGCAGGTCACGGCAATTGCCACGTTCCAGGCCGGGCAACCCTTCACTGTCTATTCAAACAACAACGCCAGCGGCCAAGACAATTATTTGGATCGTCCGAACGTCCTCGGGCCGCTTCCAAAACTGAATCCGCGGACTACACAGACGCTCTCCAACGGAAATTGTCTCTATGGACCCGAAACGGGAAATTTTTGGTTTAACCCGGCCAATCTGGATTGCCAGAATGTCCCCTTGTTCACCTATGGCGACATGGGCCGCAATGCTCTCCGTGGTCCCGGCATAAATAACTGGGACATGTCCGTCGACAAGAGCTTCAAACTCTGGAGCGAGAGCAAATCCCTCGAATTCCGGGCGGAGTTCTTCAACGCATTCAACCACGTTCAATTCCTCAAGGTCGATGGTCAGGGCAATTACAGTTCAACGTTCGCGCAAGTGATCACGGACAGAGGACCGAGGCTCATCCAGTTTGGTTTGAAGCTTTATTTTTAAGGGGGAAGCCCGGCCTGGAGTGGAAAAAGCCCGGAACGCGGGAAGCGTTCCGGGCTTTTTCCTTTGCCTCGTGGGAAGCGGGCCAGGCGCGCGTGATCTACGATGCGGGGAGCTCTTCGGTTGCGACGGGAGAACGCAAGCAGCGTCCCGCCGGAAAGTATTCCTTTAGCGAGCGCGGCCCATCAATCGGGGCCGGTAGCTACCCATGGCTCTTGGCCGACCACGCAAGCGCATCGGCAGGGGTGGCGGCACATTGTGGAGAGGCGCCCCGCAGGAAGAACAAAGCTCCTGAGGTGCATCCTGCAGACGCAGCCAGCGCCCACGCTCGCCACAATCCGGGTTGAGGCATTGCACCGTTCGACCAGGCAGAGAAGGCATCGATCCTCGCAGAAGAAAGATGGGGCCGGCGGCGGGCGCGGTCCACAGAGTCATAGAGCGCTCACGGGGCATTCACGCGCCGTTCACACGAGGATTGTGCGCGGAGGGCCCTAGTATGTCAAGGAGAAATCACCACAATTTGTAGTGGGCATGTTGCAAGTGCTCGGATTTGCTTTCGCGTGGATTTTTTCTTCGCGCCGGTGAGACCTAATTATTTGAGGACGGCGCCGGGCCAGTCGCAGACTGGTCCTGGCTGGAGCCGCCACTGCTGCCTGAGTTCCCGTTGTCGCCGCCTGAGGGTCCGGCTGGCGCGGGTGCCGGCGCAGTTGCGTCCGAACCGGAAGGCTTCTCTTCAGCCGCCGCGGCGATTCTATTCTGAAGGTCCGCGATTTTTTTCTGCAGGTCTTCGATCTGCTGCTGCTTTGCGTCCATAGCCGCTTGCTCGTCCTTCAATTTCTGAGCGCCGGCCGTATCGTCCTGGAAATCCGGCTTGCCGTAATACATTTGGCTGTCGAGGACGTGGGTGCGTTGGAGAATATTCAGGTCAGTCTGCAGAGACTCCAGCTTGTCCTTGGCACCGGCCAAATCATTTTCGAGAGCGGCTTTGCTTTCTTTCGCGGCCTCTTTGCTCTCCCGATTGTCCAACTCGCTTGGGTTGCCGGTGGAGGACGAACCGACTACATCCAAGGCGCCGGGCGAAGTGGGGAGATTGTCGTTGTCCCAAACACGAGCAGGTTTTGTCTGGTCTTTTTTGGCTTCACGCGCGGCGCGCGCGGCGTCGGCGACAGAGGACCTCTGCGCCTCCCCTTGTGCGGTCTGCGACGATTGCGATTGTTGTGGAGCGGGCGCAGCAGTCGCTGCGAGCGGCATGCAAAGGATGATTCCCCCTGCCCAGCGTGCGAATTTCATGCAGCACCCCCGATTGCACTCTTCCTTCTATATGGTAGCGCTCCTCGAACCTGCTCCGGCGCGCGAAATTCATTCGCGCCCAAAGAGGCAACCTGTCCGGGCAGACAGGTTCGCACTTTCGCTCCGATTCTCTCCTGCATCTTCGTTGCTTGCATCTTAATAGTGGGAGGAACATAATTCGCGGCCAAATCCACCCGCGAAGCTTCGCCGTGCTATCCAAGGAGATTGCATGAAAAATCTCTTCTTCCTGTGTCCATTTTTCCTCTTCTGCGCTGGAATTTCGGCCGCGGCTCCTGTCGGCACGGCCACCCGACATTTCATGCAAGAGCCAGTTCCCGCGGCCCAGACTTCGGCTCCCTCTTCCGCCACCAGTGCAGCTTCTGCTCCCTCTGAAACGCCGAAAATCATGGCCTATACGCTACCGCCAGATCGCTATCGGAAGGCGCACTTGCTGGGACAAATCGCATTCTGGGGCAGGCTCGGCATTTTCGTGTACGGGGTCGGGATATTGTGGCTGGTTCTAAAATGGAGAATTGCGCTGAAATACCGCGACTGGGCGGAGCGCGTGAGCCGCAATCGTTTCGTACAGGCTGTCGTGTTCGCGCCTCTCTTCATCTTCACTCTGTCGGTTCTGGATATTCCCGGCGACATCGCCGAGCAGTACGCGATGCGGAAATTCGGGCTCAGCATTCAGGGCTGGGCCTCCTGGCTGTGGGATTGGACGAAAGCCGAAATCGTCGTAATGATTTTGGGCGCGATCGCCGTGTGGATTCTCTACACAGCCATTCGCCGCAGCCCGCGGCGCTGGTGGCTGTGGTTCTGGGCGGCCTCCATTCCCATCAGCATCGTCTTGGTTTTCCTCGATCCCGTCGTGATCGATCCGCTGTTCCACAAGTTCGAGCCTTTATCGCAAAAGGATCCGGCGCTTACCGTTGCGCTCGAGAAAATGGTCCAGCGCGCCGGAGAAAATATTCCGCCCGAGCGTATGTACTGGATGAACGCGAGCGAAAAGCTGAATGCGCTGAACGCGTATGTGACGGGAATCGGCGCATCGAAGCGGATCGTCGTGTGGGACACCACCATCGCCAAAATGAGCACGCCGCAGATCGTGTTCGTCGCCGGGCACGAAATGGGACATTACGTCCTGAATCACATCGCCAAGGGGCTGATATTTTCTGCCGGGCTGTTTTTGCTGCTTTTTTATCTCGGGTTTCGGATGATTGGATGGCTACTCACGCGATGGGGCGGGGCCTGGAACATTCGCGGCCTGGACGACTTAGCTTCTTTTCCGGCGCTTCTGCTGCTGCTCACGATCTTTCTCTTTGTGGTTTCACCGGTTACGAATGGGTTCAGCCGCCACCTCGAACATCAAGCCGATCAATATGGCCTCGAAGTCACGCACGGTTTGACACCGGATTCCTCGCAGGTCGCCGCGCAGTCGTTTCAAATTCTCGGTGAAGTCGATCTCGGTGATCCGGACCCGAATCCAGTGGACGTGTTTCTCTTTTACGATCACCCGCCGGATTCCGAGCGCGTCCATTTTGCCGTCACGTACGATCCGTGGGCGAACGGCGGCCACGGCGAATTTGTGAAGTAGCTGTGAAGTAAGGCGCGGCGCAAATTACCGCACGTGGACCGTCATGGGGATTCCGTCGCGCGGCCGCAAAGTGACCAGCGGCTCCGGCACAACTTTGGTTCCAGGCACCAGACGGAACTGAAATCTCTGCGCGATCTCGGCGAGCACAAGCGAGCTTTCCAGCAGCGCAAAGCCTTGGCCGATGCAACGCCGCGGCCCGTCTCCAAATGGAAAATAGGCGCCCGGCGGCAGGCGTCCCTCAAGCCCATCGAGCCATCGCTCGGGGCGGAATGATTCGGGTTCGTCGAAGTGGCGAGGGTCGCGGTGCGTCACCCACTGCGACGCCAGCACTGTCGAACCGGCGGGAAAATCGTAGCCGCCGAGGCTGAATGGCGAAACGGATGTACGCGCCATGATGTACGCTGGCGGAAAGACGCGCAGCGATTCGAGCACCACGGCGTGCAGGTACGGCAATCGTTCGAGGTCCGCCGCTTCGGGCGAGCGGCCGCCGAGAACCGCATGTAGCTCTTCATGAAGTTTTCGCTCCGCTTCTGGATTTCCGCTGAGCAGATACCACGTCCACGCAAGTGTGAGTGCCGTCGTCTCATGCCCGGCGACGAACAGCGTCATCGTTTCATCGCGCAACTGCTGCGTCGACATCTGGCTGCCGTCCTCATCCATCGCAGCCATCAACAACGACAGGAGATCGCCATTGCGGTGCGCGCCGTTTTGTCCTTTCCGCTCGGAAATAATCCGGTACACAAGCGAGTCCATGAAATCGAATTCGCGTGTGGCGCGGCGGTTTTTTGGTGTGGGCCAGTTTCGCGGAATGCGCCAGGGAGAACGGGCGCGGGCCAGAGAATAGCGCATAAGGAACGTCATGGCGCGGCCCACACCATCGGCTTCGCCCGGCAAGGTGGTTCCAAACAGCGTGCGCACGGCCGCCTCGAGCGTCAATTCCATCATGGCTTCGGCGATATTGCGTGTCTCGCCATCGCGCCAGCGGCTCGTTTGATGGCGCGCGCAATCGAGCATCGCCGGCGCGTAGGCGTTGGTGCGCGAGCGGTGAAACGCGGGCTGTGCCAATCGGCGCTGCCGCCGCCAAAAATCTCCCTCGCTGATCAGCAGGCCCTGTCCGAGCAAAGGGCCGACAGCCATTTTCGTCAGTTCGCTCTTGTGGAATTTCGCGTGCTGGAGCAACAAAACCTGCTGGATGAGGTCGGGGCGGTTGACGAGGATGCGGCTTTGTCCCATGACGGGAATGCAGACGATGTCGCCATATTCGCGCGCCAGGCGCACGAGCATCGTCAGCGGATCGCGGCGGACCTTCAGAGCCATTCCCAGAATCGGAAGTCCTCGCGGGCCCGGTGGTAAATGAGATGTAGCGGTGGCCGTCATTTTTTGGCACGCGGAGAAAATTTGCATCCCCTGCTATCTATACGCGCCTTTGTGTCATTTTACTTCATCCAATAGCGTATCTAAGAAACAGGCGTTCCAGTGGTTTTTGGAGGATGTCTTGCAATTGAGTAAGATAGTTGAGGAAACCGGCATGTGGTCAGGGGGCCGCTTGGAAATCGAACGCCCGGAATGGCTGCTGCAGATGGAAAGCGTGCTCGAAACGCTGAACGAGGGCGTTTTCATCATCAACGACTGCCAGCAGGTGCTTTTCGTCAACTCCGCGTTCGAGAGAATGACGTTTTTTTCTGCAGGCGAGCTGGTGGGCACCTCTCCGATGCGCTTTTATTCGCAGGCGGAAGCGGAGTTCGTGAACAAACAACGTGAGCTGAGCTATCGCGACGGCCACAACCGGTTCGAATTTGTCCTCCCGCGCAAAGACGGCTCGCGCATGCCCGTCATTATCAGCTCGCGCACGCTCGAAGATCCCGACGGACGGATGTTCGGCGTGATCACCTTCACGGACATTTCCGAGCAGAAGCAGGCGGAGGACAGCCTGAGGCAGGCCAACGTCCAACTGGAACTTCGACATCGGGAGATTGAAGAAGACCTGGCGCTGGCCGCGCGCGTGCAGCAGAGCTTGGCGCCCAAATCCCTGCATTGGGGCGGGCTGCGCGTCGAAGCGTTTTTTCATCCGGTGCGCTCGATCGGCGGGGATTTCGGCTTGGTTTCGCCGGTCGACGACGATCATCTGAACCTGATGGTGTGCGACGTTTCGGGCCACGGCATCGGCTCGGCGCTGGTCGCGAACCGGATTTATACGGAGACGATGACGCAGCTTTCGAGCTCGCTGCCGCTGCGCGACGTTCTCTACAACCTCAATTCGTTTGTGATGCGCAGCATCGGCAGCTCCGTTTTCTTTTTTACGGTTGCCGCCGCGCGCGTGGACCGCGCCGGGCGTCGCATGGTGTTTGCTGGAGCGGGACATCCGCCGGCGATGATCGTTCAGCCTGGCGAAGAGCCGCGGCTGCTGGAATCGCGCAGCATGGTGTTGGGCGCGCTGCCGGACGCCGTGGACGTGGAAGCGACGCTCGACGTAGACCTGCAAAAGGGCGATCGCCTGATGCTTTATACCGACGGAATCACGGACGTGTTCAATGCGCGCGGCGAAATGCTGGGCGTCGAAGGCGTGCAGAAATTCGTGCGGGAGACGGCGCTGCTGCCCTTCGGAGAAATGAAACAGGGAATTCTCGACCGCGTCGCCGCTTGGCGCGAAGGCCCGCCCGCCGACGATATTTCCATCGTCCTCGTCGAAGTGGCCTGAGGCGAAAAACTAGCCCGGGCTTTATTCAACCACCACGCGGACGAACCTTTTCTTTCCAGCACGCAGCAGAAATTCTCCCGGCTGCGACAAATCGATCTCGCGCTTCACGTCGTCGGCGCGCGCACCATCGATTTCCACCCCGCCCTGCTTCATCAGCCGTTCCGCCTCGCTTCGTGAAGGCGCAAGCTTCAAATCCACCAGCAACGCGGAAAGTCGCTTCGGTGCGCCGCGAGTAATCGTCTGCCGCGGCGATTCTTGCGGCGCCTGACGTTCGCGAAAGACGCGCTGGAATTCGTCCCGCGCTTTTTTGGCGGCCTCTTCACCGTGAAAGCCGGCGATGATCGTGTGCGCTAGCTGCATTTTCGCTTCCATGGGATGCAGCACGCCCGTGCGCACTTCTTCGCGCAGACGCACGATTACCGGCGAAGGGAAATCGGTCAGCAGTTCGTAGTAGGACCACATCAAATCGTCGGAAATCGACATCAGCTTGCCGAACATTTCCTGCGGTGCCTCGGTGATGCCGACGTAATTTCCCAGACTCTTCGACATTTTCCGTTCGCCGTCGAGTCCCACCAGGATGGGCATCGTCAGCACCACCTGCCCCGGCAAGCCGTATTCGCGCTGGATTTCGCGGTGCACCAGCAGGTTGAATTTCTGCTCGGTGGCGCCCAGTTCGACGTCTGATTTCAGCGCCACGGCGTCGTAGGCGGTGAGCAGTGGATACAGCAATTCGTGCACGGAAATCGGCTGGCTATTTTCCAGGCGGGACCGGAAATCCTCGCGTTCGAGCATTCGCGCGAGCCGGTATTTGGCGCAGAGCTGCACCACTTCGTGGCTGCTCAATTTTCCCAGCCACTCGTCGTTGTAGCGGACTTCCGTTTTGTCTTTGTCGAGGATTTTGTAGACCTGCTGCAGATAGGTTTCGGCGTTTCGCCGGACCTGTTCGCGGGATAGCGGCGGGCGCGTTTCCGATTGCCCCGTGGGATCGCCAATCATCGCGGAAAAATCCCCGATCAGGAAAATGGCGGTGTGGCCCATAGCCTGAAACTGTTTGAGCTTTCTCAGTACCACGGTGTGGCCCAGATGAAGATCGGGCGCGGTCGGGTCGACGCCGAGATAGACGCGCATCGGCTTTCCCGTCTTCGCCGATTCGGCCAGCTTGGCCTTCAGTTCGTCTTCGCGAATGATTTCCGCCACTCCCTTTTGAAGATAAGAGAATTGTTCTTCAACCGGTTTGAATGTCACGAAGCCCTCGTTGGAATCTGTCCGCCGGAGAGGCGGGTGGGAGATGAAATCAGCACGCGGCGGCCTTCGATGCGGTATCGCCCTTCGAGGACGATGCGCACCGCGTCGGTATAGATGCGATGCTCTTCGCGCAAAATGCGCTCGGCGAGCGTTTCCGGCGTGTCGTTATCTTCGATCGGTACGACTGCTTGCAGCACAATCGGGCCGGCGTCCAGATTTTCGTCGACGAAATGCACCGTGCAGCCGGAAAATCTCGCACCGTGTTCGAGCGCCTGCTTCTGCGCTTCGAGCCCTGGAAACGCCGGCAGCAGCGACGGGTGAATATTCAGGATGCGCCCGCGAAACGCCGAAACGAACACTGGCGAAAGCAGGCGCATGTATCCCGCCAGGCAGACCAGATCGATTTTCTTTTCCTGAAGGGCAGCGACGACAAGACGGTCGTACGCCTCGCGCTCGAGGCCCTTCGATGGAATCACGCGCGCGTCCAAATTTCGCGCGCGCGCCCGCTCGATGCCCGGCGCGGCTTCGCGATTGCTGATTACCAAGGCGATTTGCGCGTCCGGAATGCGTCCGGCGGCGACGGAATCCGCCAGCGCCTCGAAATTCGAGCCGCGTCCAGACAACAGGATGCCAATTTGCTTCAGTGCCATCAGGCGAAAGTAACACAGTTCCCTGCGTCCAGAAAATGGCAGGAAGCTCACCTTGACGCGCGGTACCCGTTCAATGCATCGTTTGACTGGAATTTCTTTGTGGGAGGTCCGCGATGCCCCGTCTTTTGAAATCCGCAATCTGCCTGTTTTCATTCCTCCTGTTCTTCGCGCTGTTCGGCTGCGCCCAACAGACGCAGCAACCCACCGCACCGCCCGACACGCGCGCGGTAGACGAAGCGGCGATCCGAAACGTCGACGCCGCCTGGCTGAAAGCCGTCGCCTCGAAGGATGCTGCGCAAGCGACGTCTTTCTACGCTGACAATGCATCCTTGTTCGCTCCTGGCGCGCCGCTCGCCACCGGCAAAGACGCGATTCAGAAGGCGTGGACCGAAATGATGAGCGCACCCGGCTTTTCGCTGACGTTCACGCCTTCGTCGGTGACCGTCTCGAAAGGCGGTGACCTGGCCTACGAATTGGGCGATTACGAATTGACAATGAAGGACAAGAAGGGGAAACCGCAGACCAGCCGCGGCAAGTACGTCGTCGTGTGGGGGAAGCAGGCGGACGGAACTTGGAAAGCCCTTGCGGACGTTCCGACGACGACGCAATAGCAGCGGCGCGCGAGCGTTCCTTTAGAGTGGGAGCTGGCCTGAATAGATGACGCGTGCCCGGCCGCGCAAGGCGCGCTCGATTCGTCCGATCAAATAGAATTTCTCGCGCCGGCGGCGAAGCTCCGCTTCGACGCGCGCCACGTGCTTCGCCGGAACCACCAGTATCATTCCCGCGCCGAGATTGAAGGTGCGCAGCAGCTCCTCCGGCTCGATTTTCCCGAGATGCGCCAGATAGCGGAAAATCGGCAGCACGGGCCAGGAGCCCAGCTCGACCACCGCGTGCACGTTTTTCGGCAACGCTCGCGGGAGATTTTCCGTGATGCCGCCGCCGGTGATGTGGGCCATCGAGGAAACCCATCCCCGCGCCAGGATATTCTTCAGCAGCGGCCAATAGGCGCGGTGCGGTTTCAGGAGTTCGGCGCCAATTTTGTTGCCCACTTCTGCCGCATAGGCGTCGGGATCGAGCTTCGCGACGCCGAACACGAGCCGGCGCGCGAGCGAATAGCCGTTAGTGTGCAGGCCGCTCGACGGCAGCGCCAGGAGAGCGTCGCCCGGACGGACATTGCGCGGGTCGAGCTGCTTCTTCTGTTCCACCGCACCGACGATGAACCCGGCGAGATCGTATTCTCCCGGAGCGTAGAAATCCGGCATTTCTGCGGTCTCGCCGCCGATCAGGGAGCAACCCGCCTTCTTGGCGGCGAGGCTCATACCTTCGATCACCTGCTCGACGACGGCCGTATCCAGCTTGCCCATCGCGAGGTAGTCGAGAAAGAAAAGCGGTTCGGCGCCCTGCGTGAGAATGTCGTTGACGCAGTGATTCAGAATGTCCGCGCCCACCGTGGAGTGAATGCCCGTGGCAAAAGCGATCTTCAGCTTCGTGCCCACGCCATCGGCGCTGGCCACCAACAGCGGATCGCGCCAGCGCTTGCGGTCCAATTGAAAGAGAGCGCCGAAACCGCCGATGGGGGAGAGGACGCCGCGGCGAAACGTCTTTCCGGCCATGGCGGCGATGCGCCGCTTGGCTTCCTGTGCAGTCGAAATGTCTACACCGGCGTCGGAATAGCGCATGGATGATCCGTTTCCGGAGGGGGGACCGGAGAAAGTTAAAATCTTAGAATGTGTGGAACAGGCGCTTCCAGCGAATCTCGCTGGGATGAACGATCGCGCTCAGATAGGTGGCAAACCGCTCGCCCACGTGGCCCGGATCCCAGACCCCGCCTGGCCCATTAATCGACATGTAGATGATCACCGGCGTGCCAATGATGTTGGCGCGAGGGACGAATCCCCAGTAGCGGCTGTCGTAGGAATTGTCACGATTGTCACCCATCATAAAATACTCACCCGGCGGGACGACCAGCTCGCCATTGACGATGTGCTGGGAAATCTCCTGCGCCCACTCCGGACGCGGAGGCACCATCCACCCTTCGCCGTTCGTCGGAGGATAATTCTCCGCGCGACTGTCAAAATCGTCGCTATGGTACACGTAAGGCTCGTTCAACGGCTTGTCGTTGATGAACACGCGACCGTTGACGATCTTGATGCGGTCGCCGGGAACGCCGATCACCCGCTTGATGAAATCCGGATCCCCCTCTTCGGGCAGCGGCGCTCTAAACACGATGATTTGCTGTTGCTTGGGATTCCGCCACAGGGGAATGTGATAGCTCGTAAAGGGGATTCCGGCATCGTACCCGATGCGGCTCACAATTAAGTGATCGCCGATGAGGACTGTATTTTCCATCGAGCCGCTGGGGATCACGCGTGCCTGCACCAACGTTCCTTCAATAAACAGGAACGCGAGAATCACCCAAAACCAAGAGACGACCTCACTCCAGACCTTGTCTTTGGTTGTTGCCGGGGCGGCAGCCTTGGCGCGAATTCTTTCCGCCTTCTCGCCCGCCACGGATTCCGCCACCTCAGCCTTCACGATGAGCCTCCACCTCGAGCTGCACCAGCTCGGTCGGATAATTTCCGGTGTAGCACGAGGTGCAGAAGGTTCCCTGGTCGTCGCCGACGGCTTCGCGCAGTGAGGAGAGCGAAACGTAGCCGAGCGAATCGGCTGCCAGAAACTTCCGAATGCCCTCGACGGAGTTTTCCGCGGCGATCAATTCTTCGCGGCGCGGCGTATCCACGCCGTAATAGCAGGGAGAAATCGTCGGCGGGCAACTGATGCGCACATGCACCTCTGCCGCGCCCGCTTCGCGTACCAGGCGGACGATCTTCCGGCTGGTAGTGCCGCGCACGATCGAATCGTCCACAAGCACGACGCGTTTACCCTCAAGCATTCGGCGCACCGGATTCAGTTTCAGCCTCACGCCGAAATCGCGAATCGCCTGCTCGGGCTCGATAAACGTGCGCCCCACGTAATGATTGCGAATCAAGCCCATGCGAAACGGAATATTCGATTCGGCGGCGTAGCCGATCGCCGCCGGTACGCCGGAGTCCGGCACGGGCACGACGATATCGGCGTCGACGGGATGCTCGCGCGCCAGCAACCGGCCCAGACGTTCGCGCGAAAGATTTACAGGCCGGCCGAAGATCACGCTGTCGGGGCGTGAAAAATAGACGTGCTCGAAAATGCAGAACTGGTGTGGCTTTTCCGGCGCAAAGCGGATCGACTCGACGCCCGAGCGTGAAATGCGGACCATCTCACCCGGCTCGACTTCCCGCACGTACTCGGCGTCGATTAAATCGAACGCACAGGTTTCTGACGCGGACACCCAGGCGCCGTCGAAACGGCCGAGGACCAAGGGACGAAATCCGCGCGGATCGCGGATTGCGTAGAGTTCATCGCGCGTGAGAATCACCAGCGAATACGCGCCTTCAACTTGATTGAGAGCCTCGGCCAGCGCGCCCGGGAGATTTCTCGCGCCGCTGCGCGCGACTAAGTGGACAATCACCTCGGTGTCGCTGGTCGTCTGAAAAATCGAGCCGCGATGTTCGAGCTTCCGCCGCAATTCGATGGCGTTCGTCAGATTGCCGTTGTGCGCGAGAGCCAGTTTGCCCTTGTTGCAGTCAATCACTACAGGCTGCGCGTTCATCAGCACAGTATCACCGGCCGTCGAATAGCGTGTATGGCCGATCGCCGACTCGCCCGGAAGGCGCGCAATCACTTCCGGAGTAAAAATTTCCTGCACGTGGCCCATCGACTTGTGCACATGAATCGATTCGCCGTCGCTCGAAGCGATGCCGGCGGATTCCTGCCCGCGGTGCTGAAGCGCATAAAGGCCTAGATAAGTGAGTTTGGAGGATTCGGCGTTGCCGAAAATTCCGAACACGCCGCAATGATCGTGGAAATGATCTTCGTCCAGAATGCGCAGCGCAGGTTTCATGCGGTTTCGACGGCCTTTCCGAGTGATTCGGCCCAGATTATTCGCAAGGATGCACGGTCTCCCTGAATGATTGTCGCGCCACTCAATTGGATGCGAAAATCGCCGCGAATGACAGTACCGATTTGCGCTTCTTTGACATTCCATTTTGCCGCAATCTCGCGCAGGTGGGCAAGGCGGGAGGTCGAAAGAGACACGACGGCGCGGGCGCCGCGCTCGCCAAAAAGTGCCGCATCTGCGGGCTCGTTTGACGCGATTTTCGCCTCCGCGGACAACCCTTCGCTCGCGAAACACGACTCCGCGAGAGTGACAGCAATGCCTCCATCGCTCACGTCGTGCGCGGAGAGGATGACCTTTTCGGCAGCGAGCGCGACGAGACATTCAATCAGGTTCTTTTCGGCGGCGAGATCGAGCGCGGGCGGCTGTCCGGCTACGATGCCGTGAATCGTCTTCGCGTACTCGGAGGAAGAAAATTCGGTGGAGATCGCGGCGGATGACGTGGTCTCGCGCCCCGCATCAAGCAGCACAATCAAGTCGCCTTCGTTGCGGAAGCCGCTGCCCAGAGCATTTTCAGCGTCCTCTAGAACGCCGAGCACGCCAAGGATCGGCGTGGGGTAAATCGGTCTGCTGAGCGTCTCATTATAAAAGCTGACATTGCCGCCGGTGATAGGCGTATCGAGGGCCTGGCACGCTTCCGCGATGCCGTCGATGGCGTCGGTAAACTGCCGCATGACTTCGGGCTTTTCCGGATTACCGAAGTTCAGGCAATTCGTCGCCGCCACGGGCCGCGCGCCGCTGCATGCCACGTTGCGGGCGGCTTCCGCGACGGCGTGCATCGCGCCGAGGCGCGGATTCAGGAATCCCCAGCGGCCATTGCCGTCGGTGGAAAGAGCGAGCGCGCGCTTTGATTCCTTCAAGCGAAGCACGGCAGCGTCTCCGGCGCCGGGGCCTACGCGCGTGTTCGTGCGGACCATCGAATCGTATTGCTCGGTGATCCAGTATTTCGAAGCAATGGCCGGGGACGCGAGCAAGCGGCGAAAATTGTCCGTTAGGTCTGCACGCGCCGGCGCAAACGGAAATTCCGGCGCGCTTGGCGCGGGCGAGGAAGGCGGCTGCGCCGGGGCGGCGATGGGCCGATTGTAACGCGGCGCTTCTTCAGCGATCGCGTGGGCAGGAATCTCTGCGGCCACGCGGCCGTGGTGCAGCAGGCGAAGCATTCCGTCGGATGTGACGCGTCCGACCTCGACCGCGTCGAGCCCCCATTTGTGAAAAACGTCGAAGACTTCGCGCTCGCGTCCGCGCTCGGCCACCAGCAGCATCCGCTCCTGCGATTCGCTCAGCATCATCTCGTAGGGCGTCATCGCCGCTTCGCGCTGCGGCACGCGGTCAAGATCCATCTCGATGCCTACGCCACCGCGCGAAGCCATTTCCGAGCTGCAGCTGGCAAGCCCCGCCGCGCCCATATCCTGAATCGCGACCACCGCGCCGGTGCGCATCGCCTCGAGGCAGGCTTCAAGCAAAAGTTTTTCGAGAAATGGATCGCCCACTTGAACGTTGGGGCGCTTCTGTTCCGATTCCTCGCTGAATTCTGCAGAGGCGAGCAGCGACGCGCCATGAATGCCGTCGCGGCCCGTCTTTGCGCCGACGTAAATCACGGGATTGCCCGGTCCTTTGGCGCGCGCGAAGAAGAGATCTTCGCGGCGAGCGATGCCGAGCGCGAGCGCGTTGACCAGCGGATTATTCGAGTAGCAGGGCTCGAAGCAGACTTCCCCGCCGACGGTCGGCACGCCGAAGCAATTTCCATAAAAGCCGATGCCGCGCACGACGCCGTCGAGGATGCGGCGATTCCGGGCAATTTCTTCCTTCGTCGCGCAGCCCTTCGCGGCGTCATCCGTGATCGGCCCGAAGCGCAGCGAATCGAGGACGGCGATGGGTCGCGCGCCCATGGTGAAAATGTCGCGCAGAATTCCACCGACGCCCGTGGCAGCTCCCTGAAACGGCTCGACAAAGCTCGGATGATTGTGCGATTCGATTTTGAAGACGGCAACCAGTCCGTCGCCAATGTCCACCACGCCCGCGTTTTCGCCCGGCCCTTGTACCACGCGCGTGCCCGCTGTCGGCAGCCGTTTCAAATGGACGCGCGACGATTTGTAGGAGCAGTGTTCGCTCCACATCACGCTGAAGACCCCCAGTTCGGTGAAATTCGGCTCGCGGCCAAGGATTTTGCGGATGCGTTCGAATTCGTCAGATGTCAGGCCGTGCTCGGCGGCAATCTGGGGAGTGACGATGATTTCGGTGTCGATCATTTTGCGCGGGCGTGAGTTTCGTCGCGGACGGATTTTCTCAGCAAAAGCCGCCGGGAGCAAGAGAACCACCGGCAGCCGGAAGATGTGAAGGCAGAATGCGTCACGCCGTCACAGCGGCCTGCACGCCGCTCGATTCGGCCTTGGCGTGCGAAAACCATTGCAGCATCGACTGGAATATCACCAGGCCCTGCGCCGAGCCGAGGCTGCATTCGACGGCGCGCTCGGGATGCGGCATCAGGCCGAGGACATTGCGCTCACGGTTGCAGATTCCGGCGATGGCGCGCAACGAGCCATTGGGATTCGCTTCGAGGTTGTTTTCCGCGTCGCGCCCATCCGGCAAGACATAGTGGAAGATGATCTGATGGTTGCGTTCGAGCTCGCCGAGCGTCGCTTGGTCGCAGAAATAATTGCCGTCCATGTGCGCGATGGGAATTTCGAGCGTTTGGCCGGGCTGCGCCGCACAGGTGAACGGAGTGTCGGTGCGCTCGACGCGGATGTACACCGGACGACAGAGAAAACGGAGGTTCTTGTTGCGCATCATGGCGCCAGGAAGAAGCCCGGCTTCGAGGAGAATCTGAAATCCGTTGCAGATGCCGAGCACGAGCCCGCCAGTGTGGGCGAAGCGATCGACCGAGCGCATGACCGGAGAAAATCGCGCGATGGCGCCGGTGCGGAGATAGTCGCCATAAGCGAAGCCGCCCGGAAGAATGATGGCGTCGCAATCGGCGAGATCCTCCGACTGGTGCCAGATGAATTCGACAGGCTGGCGCAGGATCTGGCCGATGGCGTAAAAGGCGTCGTCATCGCAATTCGAACCCGGAAATTGCACCACGCCGAATTTCATGCCGCAGCCTCCTGAGTTGGCAATTTTATCACAGGCCTGTCTTGGTGCTCCGTCGTTCAAGGAGAAGCGTATCGCGCCACTGACCGTGCAGCTTGCCGATTTTCTCGCGTCTGCCAACGCTGCGAAATCCAGCGGCCTGATGCAGAGTGAGGCTCGCGGTATTTTCCGGGAAAATTCCCGCCTGGAGCGTCCAGATGCCTTCTGCTTCGGACGCCTCGATCAGAACGCGAAGCAGCGATGCGCCGATTTTCTTTCCGCGCGCGCGTTCGGCCACATACACGCTGACCTCCGCCACGCCAGCGTATACGCAGCGCGACGAGACGGGCGTGAGCGCGGCCCAGCCGAGAATTTCGTTTCCGGAGCGAGCCACAAAGCGGCAGGTCGACAGATGCCCTGCGTCCCATTTTTCCCATTCGGGCGCGGAGGTCTCAAAGGTTGCATTTCCTGTGGCGATTCCTTCGAGGTAGATCGAGCGAACGACAGGCCAATCGGAGTCTTTCAAAGCTGCAATTTCAATAACGGGTGCAGAGGCCTCGTGCATGACGAATTATACGCTCCACTTTATGCCGCTCCCAGCTTCTCTATGCTGTTTACTCGCCGGAAGTAACGGGCATTTCCCGCGAAGAGCGGGCCTCTATTCGGGCCGGTCCCGTTGACTTGCCTTGAAGCGCAAAATACAATCGCGTGCGCATGTCCGACCAAAGTTCCTTTCTCGGCCAGACCATCTCCCATTACCGCATCATTGAAAAGCTCGGCGGGGGCGGCATGGGTGTGGTCTATAAAGCGGAAGACATCCGCCTGCACCGCTTTGTGGCCCTCAAGTTTCTTCCCGACGACGTCGCGCACGATCCTCAGGCACTCGGACGCTTCCAGCGCGAGGCGCAGGCGGCTTCGGCGCTGAACCATCCCTGCATTTGCACGATCCACGACATCGGCGAAGAAGACGGAAAAGCCTTCATCGCCATGGAATTTCTCGACGGCGCGACGCTGAAGCACGTGATCGGCGGACAGCCCATGGATTTGGACCGCCTGCTTGACCTATCCATCGAGATTGCCGATGCGCTTGACGCGGCGCATTCGCAGGGGATCATTCACCGCGACATCAAGCCCGCGAATCTATTTGTCACGCGGCGCGGGCATGCGAAGATTCTCGATTTTGGACTGGCGAAGCAGATTCCCGCGCGCAGCGGCTCGGCCAAGATTGGCGAGGCGGTCGGCGCAACCGCCGGTCCGATGGCCCGCGGAGCGCTCGAATCGGGTGAAATGTTCACTAGTCCGGGGACGGCGGTCGGGACCGTCGCATACATGTCACCTGAACAGGTCCGCGGAAAGGAACTGGATGCCCGCAGCGATCTCTTTTCTTTCGGCACCGTATTGTACGAGATGGCCACCGGCGTATTGCCGTTCGCTGGCGAAACCACGGGCGTCATGTTCGAGGCGATTCTCAATCGAGTGCCACCTCCTGCGGTTCGGCTGAAACCAGATATTCCGCAGAAGCTTGACGAAATCTTGCAAAAGGCGCTCGAAAAGGATCGGGAGATGCGTTATCAAGTGGCCGCCGAGGTTCGCGCGGACTTGAAGCGCCTTCGGCGGGGGACGGATTCTTCGGGGCGCATGGCTGCTTCCAGCAGTTCGCAGATTTCCGACGGCGCTTCCCTTCCGCCGTCAGGCGCGACCCCTTCGCAGCCGTCCTCTGGCTCTTCGTCCTCTGCCGCTCTGCCGTCCGGCCCTGCCGTCCTTCAAGCAGGGAAGAAACGGAAAACGGGACTCGCCGTTGCCTCTGTTGTCGTCCTGGTTATTCTCATAGCGGGTGCTTTCGGGCTCTACTCGCTGTTCGGCCACAAGAAATCTGACGCCTTCGAGAACTTTTCCATTTCCCGGATTACAGAAACGGGAAAGGCGATGCTTGCCGCTGTCTCTCCCGACGGCAACTACATCCTCAATGTGCAGCGCGATGCCGGCCAGGAAAGCTTGTGGCTTCGCAACGTCCCAACGAACAGCGACACGCAGGTGGTCCCGCCTTCCGATGATATCTATCGAGCCTTGCAATTTTCGCCCGATGGAAACTTCATATATTTTGTGAAGGACCAGAAGGGCGAAAAGGGCATATACAGCCTCTATCGCGCGCCCGTGCTTGGCGGCACTCCTGAAAGAGTCGTCCACGACGTTGGCGGCAATGTCAGTTTTTCTCCCGACCGCAGGCAAATCGTATTCATGCGCTTTAACGAGAATATCGGTCAGGGCGACATCGTCCTTGCGGGCATTGACGGATCCAACGAGAGAGTCCTTTCCCGCCAGACGACCAAATTTAATAACCCGGCGTGGTCTCCGGACGGGAAATCAATTCTTGTTGCGGAATGGGTCTCCGAACAAAACGCTCTGACTGCCTTGGATCTATTCGACGTGGCCACCGGGCAGAAAACAGTCTTCGCAAAAAGCCCTGTCGCCGTCGATTATGCGATTTGGTTTCCCGATCAGAGCGGCATCCTGGTTCTGGCCTCGAGCCGCGAAACGGAACTCGACCGTGATCAGATCGGTCTGTTTTCCTATCCCAGCGGGACTTATCGCGCCATCACAAACGACACCAACAACTATCGCAGCATCAGCCTGTCAGCGGACGGCAAGAGCATTGCGGCCGTGCAAGCGCAGTACATCGGGGCGCTGCAAGTGGCGCCCTTTGGCGATCAGGCTGCCGGCAACCCGACCACGGTTAGCACTCTTCCACCCACCAGGCAGGTCTCCTGGACACAGGACGGCAAGCTTCTGGTGAATCAAGAAAATCGCATTTTTCTGATGGACGCCGATGGCTCGAACCGCTCGGCCCTTCTGCACGACGATTTTCCCTCCTTCGCACCGGTCTCCTGCGACCAGGGCCGGTACATCATGTTCACTTCGGTGTTTCGCGATGGCAAGGGCGACATGAATATCTGGCGCATGGACGCTACCGGAGGAAACCTCAAGCAAATCACCAAGGGCGAGGACGACGAACCAGCCATGTGTTCGCCCGACGGCAAGTGGCTAGTCTATGCCAGCTTAGATTCGGGGAAATATGTCTCGAAGAAAGTTTCGGTGGATGGCGGAACTCCGACGCAGCTTTCCGACGCTCTTCTCACTTGTGGGTGCATCAACATTTCACCCGATGGAAAGGACCTCGCTTTTCAGACGCAGCCTTCGCCGGGAGCGCCGGTAGTAATCAAAATTCTGGATTTCCAGACGCTGCAGCCTTTGAAAATCTTCCCGCGCGATCCTCGCGCCACAGGCGAGATTCGCTACACCACGGACGGAAAATATATCGGCTACCCGATCCGCGACAAAGGGCTGTACGCCCTCTGGCTCTCTCCCATTGATGGCTCGCCAGGGCGAACGGCGACGGACTTTGCTCCCGACTTCATCCCGGATTTTCATTGGTCGCCTGACGGCAAGAAACTGGCGCTGATTCGGGCGCACAACGACAGTGACGTGGTCCTCCTTCATCAAACCGCAGCTCAACACTGAACCTGAACGTACAAAGGCAGAATTCACGAGCTTCGGCCATTGCGGTTCGCGGGCCTAACGGCGGGATTTCTTTCGCGTGCGTTTTGATTTTCGATTTTTCTTAGGGGGATTTGCAGCGTGCTTCAGTTCGACGCGGCGGGCTTTGGCCCAGCCAGGCTTATTGGACTGGCGGCCGCGGGCGATAGCGAGCGCGTCTGCGGGGACGTTGTCCGTAATCACGGACCCGGCGGCGACGTAGGCGCCGTCGCCGATGCGCACGGGAGCGACCAGTGAAGTGTCGCTGCCGATGAAAACGTTGCGGCCGATGGTGGTCTGATGTTTCGCCGTACCGTCGTAATTGCAGGTGATCGTACCGGCGCCGATGTTCGTGCCGCTGCCGACCGTGGCGTCGCCGATGTAGCTCAGATGCGGCACTTTCGCGCCTTCATGGATCACCGATTTCTTCAGCTCAACGAATCCCCCCACTTTGGCTCCAGCGCGGACATCGCTGCCTGGACGCAGCCGCGCGAACGGGCCGACTTGCGAATTGGCGCCGAGGTGCGAGGAGTCGATGACGCAGTGGGGGTTGAGAAGCGCACCGTCGTCGATGCGTGAGTTGAGCACCACGTTGCCAGCGCGAATCATGCAGCGCTCGCCGATGCGCGTTTTCCCCAGAAGTTGCACGCCTGGTTCGATCACCGTGTCCGGACCAGCCGTGACTTCGGGATCGATGACGACAGTTTCAGGAAGATAAATCGTGGCGCCGGACGCCATGATCTCGGTCGCCTTGCGCGCGCGAAGAATTTTGTCCGCATCGGCAAGATGCGCACGGGTGTTGCAGCCGAGGATTTCGTTTGCGTCGGGAGCGATTTCGGCGAGAAGCCGTTCATTGCGCTGGCGAAATTGTGCAATCGTATCAGTGAGGTAGAGCTCGTGATGGTCGTTATCGGGGCGGATGGCAGCGAGGCAGGGCCACAGCCTTTCGAGCGTGAAGCAATAAATGCTCGAATTCACTTCACGGATCAACCGCTGTTCGGGTGTCGCTGAGTTTTCTTCGACAATGGCTAGCACGCGGCCTTCCCCGTCGCGAATGATTCGCCCGTAGTCATTGGGATCGGCAAGTTCCGCACTGAGAATCGTCGCCGCGGATTCACCGCGCTTGTGCGTGGCGATCAACGACGCAAGAGTTTCGGGCCGGAGAAGCGGCGCGTCACCGGGCAAAACGACGGCGAACTTTGCGGATTTGCGGATCGCGCGGCGCGCGATTTGCAGGGCGTGCCCCGTGCCGCGCTGGGGATTCTGGAGAACAGTTTCGGCACCGAGCGATTTCGCAAACGCAGCGACTTCCCCGGCCTGATGGCCGACCACGACGAGAACTTGAGCTGGTTTCAGTGGCTGGCAGGCCCGCAAGACGTGTTCGAGAAGCGGGCGTCCTCCCGCGCGATGGAGGACCTTGGCGAATTCGGAACGCATGCGCGTGCCTTTGCCGGCAGCGAGAATCACGAGGACAGTGTCGGAAGCAGCCATCGCTTCAGCATTCTCCCCTCGACGCGAACGTTTGGCAACGGGGAGAGATGGGCGATAGTGCTAAACCACTTACGTGAGTTTTCAGCGAAGGCGGGGCCGATGATGGATAAGAAGCGCGGAGAGAGACTTCAGGTGGTTATCCACGGAACTGCTTAGGAATGAATAGGTTCAGGTGGCAGAAACGGAATGCGAAGAATGCAGGGAGAGGTGCGTGCGAGATGAGGAAGCGGCGACATTGGTCGTTTCGGTCCAAAGGGAACGATCCGCAAGCAAACGCGTGACGAGTTGCGTGTGAAGAGCGTGTCCAGCTTTGTGAGCTTCGATGCGCGCGAGGAGCGGGCGGCCAACCAAGGCGAGGTCGCCGATCAGGTCGAGAGCCTTGTGGCGGCCAAATTCGTCAGGGAAACGCAAGGGGCCGTTCATGACGGAGTTGTCGTCGAGCACGATGGCATTGTCAACCGAGCCGCCGCGGATGAGCCCCATCGACTGCATGCCGGGAAAATCCTTCATAAATCCGAAAGTGCGGGCGGAGGCGAGATCGCGCGTGAAAGAGTCCGGACTCACGGAGATTTCCACTTCCTGCGGGCCAACCGAAGGATGGTCGTAATCGACAAAGCAGTGCACGCGGAATTCGTCGGATGGATAGATGCCGATGCGGCGGTCGCGATCGGCGAATTCCAAAGGCTTCAGGACGCGAATGAAGCGGCGCGGGCGCCGCAAGCGGCGAATGCCAGCGCGGGAGAGCATCTCGATAAATGGCTTTGAAGAGCCGTCGAGAATCGGAAGCTCGAGAGCGTCGAGCTCGACGTAGACATTATCTATGCCGCAGGAATAGAGCGCGGCGAGAACGTGTTCCGTTGTGGAAAGAAGAACACCTTGTTTCATCAGGCTGGTTGCATAGCTCACGCGGGCAACATTCGCGACGCGAGCTTCGATTTCAAAATTGTCAAGATCTGTGCGCCGAAACACGATGCCGGTGTCGGCAGGAGCCGGAACGAGCCTCACATGGCATGGAACAGCCGTGTGGAGTCCAATCCCGTGCGTTTCAACGGGTCGCTGGAGGGTGACCTGATATTGCATAGATGCGCGACCAAATAATATCAGTTCTCCAGCGTGCGACCAACGAAGAAGTTATTCTTGTGTAATCAATGGATTACGAGCTTTCTCCTCGCTTGATTTCTGTGAAGTGTTGCAAAGATACAACAAAGCAAAGATTGCTGAATTGGTCTTAGCGCAAGAGCGGCTCGCGGGACCCAGGCGAACGAAGAAGGAAACTAGGCGACTATGTTTAGAGAGTTACCGGAAGCGCCGATCGCAGCAGTGGCAGCGCGCGCTTGCGACTGATTTGTTGGCACGGCGATGCTGCCGCCGATTGTCTGGAGCGACTGCTGAAACTCCTGAAATTGGGCCGCGAAACCGGAGACTTGCGAGGCGGAGAGATTGGGCGTAGTGGCGGTGTTGGCGGAGGGAGCAGCCTGAATTGTCGCGGCGGCCTGTCCGGAATTGCCAGCAGAGTTTTGGGCCGGAGCCTGCACGACTTTGCCGAGAGACTGAACAAGCTGGTCAAGGGCGGCGGGATCGTTCAGATAGAGGACCATGTTGAGTTGCTCGGAAAGGGGAATGCTGTTCGGATCGACGCCGAGCTGCTGGAGAAGCTGGTCAAGCTGCGCCAGCTCTTGCTGTTGAGTGGCTTGAGAGGCGCCGACGAGATTGGGGAGCGTTTGTGCGACAGCGGGGAGGGCTGTGGCAGAGGGAGCCGAGCCGGCGTCGAGCGCAGGACCGGCGGCAGGAGCTTGCGCTTCTGCAGCATTTGCCTGCGCGGCAGCTGCCTGACCGGCAGGAGTGGTTGTAGCGGACTGATTGGTCTGGGCCGTCAGGGTCGATTGACTAATCTGGCCGAAATATCCGGATAGAGTGACGGTGTCGACAGGTGCAGTAGTTTGCTGAGCGGCTGTTTGGAGCCGTTGTGAGCAAGAGTTCTGACCGGCTGCAGGCTGGTTGAAGGCCTGCGGGAAGAACGTCCCAAGCGGACTTGAGACGGAAGACATATCCAGCTCCTCACCGCGAGGTGAAATGTCTCTAGCACAGAGAGTTAGAAAGCCCCGCAGGAGCGCAAATCGGGAAGCTGCATGCGAGTTCCGAGCCCGCCGGCAGCAAGATGCACTCATAATGCGAATCGGCAGGCGCGAAGAAATCTTGAGAATTTTTCCCAACGATTTTTGAAGGGATTGTCCACTCCAAAAGCGCGAGCCATGCTAGGCGAATACAAAGCGAATAAATGGCCGCAATATTCTGCGCTATCTGAGTCAACTAGGCTGTCCTTAATTTGCGCTCAAGTTGCGTTTTTGGGCTGGCAAGAGCTTCTCCGTTCAGATGGGAGCTTTCGTCAGTCGATATATAGAGACGAACTTCGACCCGGAAGTCCCGAACCGGGTTAGTGAGCAAGGTTCGTTCTTGCATCGCCAAACGTAGAGAGAGCCCATTAGGCTTTGTTGAGATCCTGAGGAAACACCTACTGCGAGATGTCCGCCGTTCCGGCGCCGAGATGTTCCCGGCCCAAAGCGCCGGGACACAGGAAGCGTGCCTCGTCATTGCAAAGACGCTCGATTTTCGCGATGTCCCTGGAAGTAGGCGCGAAAATCGGGCCGCTCCTCCTCGGAATGACAATTGCGGGGGCCGGGGAAGACGAGGGATATCAACAGAGCCAGCGCATTACTTCAACTTGCGACTAACCGCCCGATCGAAATACGGCACGGGAACAACGAGCACTCGATTGTCATTCTTCGACTTGCGGCGAAAGGGTGTGTTCCGCGGGGTCTCATCCACCCCTGCTGCGCTCCGCCTTTAGAAAGCACGCCCATTTCCCGGGAGGGAGAGATTTCCAAGCCGAAGCCCGTTGGACGGATGCGCCTGGGAAGAAGAGGCGGGAATGTGGCTCTGTGATCCAGGTCACAATTTCGGGTGACACGCCGTACTTTCGGAGACTGGTTTGTCGGCAACTATGGACGCAGGCAGGAAGCAAGAGGAGCACGAGATGAAGGGCATTCTCAGGCTGGCATACAAGCTTCTGGTGAACGACAAGGCTAAGTTCTCTGCGCTGCTCGTTGGAATCACTTTTGCGGTCTTCCTGATGATGTTTGTCACATCGATGTTTGCCGGCATCCTGAATCACGCGTCCTCGACGGTCATCAACATCGGAGCTTCGATGTGGGTGATGGATCCCGCCGTGCAAACCATCGCCAATTCAATCGGGATGCCAGATTACGTGCTGGACGCGGTTCGAAGCATGGACGGCGTCAAATACGCGGTACCGCTCTACTCGGGCGGAGCGCTGGTCAAACTTCCCGACGGGACATATCAATCGGTGACCGTTGTCGGGCTGGACGACACAAGCCTATTTGGCCGCCCGCAATTGGTTGATGGCAAGATCGAAGACATCTACGCGGAAAACGGGTTCATAGTAGTCCGCGACTCGGAGTATTCCAAACTCGAAAGTCCGCGCCTGGGGTCGGAATTCGAGTTGAACGACCATCGGGGCGTCATCGTCGGAATCGCGAATGCGGCAACCTCGGGGCTATTCGGAATTCCCACCCTGTACACGACTTATGAGCGAGCCATCCAGTACATTCCCAACCCGCGGTACACCATCTCCTACGTTCTCGTCGAACCGAAGACTCCGGGGGACATACCGAGGATCAAGCGGCAGGTGGCGGCGCTTGGCTACATCGCGCTGACGAAGAAGGAGTTCATGAGGAGAACCTCCGATTTCTACGTGTTTCAGACCGGTGTGGGAACCAACATTCTGATCATGACTTTGATCAGTTTCGTCGTAGGTCTCTCGATCTCCGGCCAGACGTTCTACACGTTTATTCTCGAAAATTTAGAGAGGTTCGGAGCGCTGAAAGCCATAGGCGCAAAGAGCTCCGAGCTGGTGAAGATGATTTTATTCCAGGCGGCCTTCACGTCGCTGACCGGGTACGGCCTGGGAGTGGGTTTATGCACGCTATTGATCGTACTCGCAAAGATGAGGCTACCGAGTTACGCGGCAATGGAGACTTACGTGAATCTCCTGATTGCGTTCCTGATGGTCCTCCTCATCACGGCGATTTCCAGTTACGTGGGAGTACGGCGGGTTTTGCGAATCGAGCCTTTCGACATCTTCCGAGGATGATATGGCGAGCGTGGCGATTGAGGCGAAGGGCCTGACGAAGTGGTTTGGCGAAGGAGAAGCCAAGACCACGGCGCTACGGCAAGTGAATCTGGAAGCGGGGTTTGGCGAGATGGTCTACATCGTGGGCCCGTCGGGGAGCGGGAAGACGACGCTGTTGAGCGTGCTTTCGGGAATCCTGAAACCGAATTCCGGGAGCGTCTCAGTGGAAGGTGTGGACATCTGGAACCTGAACGCAGACGAGCTGGCGGAATTTCGCCTGAGCAAAATCGGATTCGTTTTTCAGGATTTCCACCTGTTTCCACGGCTGAATACGGCCGAAAACGTGGCGATCCCGCTGATTTTGAGGAAGAAGGATTGGGAGGAAGCGGTCCGTGAAGCACACAAGTACTTGGAGATCGTGGGCCTGAATGGGCGAGGCGAAATCCTACCGATAAAACTGAGCGGGGGAGAGCAGCAGCGCGTGGCCATTGCGCGAGCCATGATCGGGCAGCCGGACATCCTGATCATGGATGAACCCACAGCCTCGCTCGACGGCGATACGGGGCAGGCCATCTTGAAGTTCGTGCACGAGAATATCCTGAGCTCAACGCGCTGCATCATCGTGGTCACGCACGACAGCAGAATCTACGAATATGCCACCCGAATTCTGAATATGGAGGACGGTAGGCTCACGGCGAAAGAAGGAGGAGCCGCATGAAGAACAGGTGGCTGTTTGCGGTGTCGTTTGCGGGGATCCTGGCGGGGGGAGCAGCGGCGTATTACTTCAGCATTACAAAGCCGGCTCTGCCGCCGGTCTTTCATCCCGTTTCGGACCCCTATGTCAGCGGAATCTACGCGGAGGGAATCGTAGAAAGCGTTCAGAGCAGCGGAGAGAACGTCAACATTTACCCGGAAGTGGCCGGCACGGTGAAAGAGATTCTTGTGGCCGAAGGCCAGCAGGTAAAGAAGGGCACACCGCTGCTCTTAATTGACCCATCGATCCAGAAGGCCACGACAGAACAGCAGGAATCAGCGGCAGAAGCTTCCCATGCAATGCTGGAGGAGCTGAGAGCGGAGCCAAGGAAAGAAAATCTGGACGTTGCCGAGGCGCAAGTCGTGGCGGCGGAAGCGGCTCTGAAAACCGCCGAGGACGAACTGAGCAAGCAAAGAACCGCTTATGAGATGGACCCGAGATCGATCAGCAAAGACGCGCTGGATGGGGCCATTAACGCCGCAGCCCTAGCAAAGGCAAATTTGGACGTGGCGGAAAGGCAACGGGACCTGACCAAAGCGGGCGCATGGAGCTTCGATATACGCAATCAGGAAAGACAGTACAACGCATTGGAAAAGTCCTACCGGGCTTCCGATGCGCTGCTTTCGAAATACACGCTCCGAGCGCCGACGGACGGAGTGGTGCTCTCCATCACGACCATCGTGGGAAACTACGTATCGCCGCAGGGCGCTTACGAAAGCTACTCGCAAGAGATGAATCCCGTGCTGGTGTTGGGAACACCACAGGCGAATTTGCACATTCGCTGCTACGTCGACGAAATTCTGGTGCCCCGGCTGCCGCCGCCTTCGAAGATGAAGGCCCAGATGTCCATACGCGGTTCCGACGTGAAGATTCCTTTGGAATACGTGCGCGTGCAGCCGTACGTTTCTCCGAAAATTGAGCTTTCGGATGAAAGACAGGAGCGGGTAGACGTGAGAGTGCTGCCAATCCTGTTCAAAGTGGAAAAGCCGAAGAACGTAAATCTGTATCCGGGTGAACTGGTCGATGTGTACATCGGCGAATAGGACCGCGGGATCGATCGCGGGTAGATGGCGGATTCAGGATCGTCAAATGAGAAGATTCACAACTCGGCGAACTGATAAGGGAAAGGCTCCAGCGACTCGAAGCGTCGAGCGCCTCGCGCGGACGATGGTGTTCGCATGCGTGGCGCTCGGCGGATGTTCGGTTGGCCCAAAGTATTCCCGCCCTGCAGTTACGACGCCGCCGTCGTATAAGGAAGCGGCGGCGCCGAATTCCTCAACCTCCGGCACCTGGAAGCAGGCAGAACCCAGCGATGCCGATGTTCGCGGCAAATGGTGGGAAAAGTTCAACGATCCCGAATTGAACGCTCTGGAGGAAAAGGCGAGCGTTTCCAATGAGAGTATCGCCGCAGCGACCGCAAATTTTTTCGCCGCGAGAGCCCTGGTGAGAGAAGCCCGATCCCAGTATTTCCCAACCGTAACGACGAATCCGAGCATCATGAACTCCCGGCCGTCACCAGGACAATTTGGCGGTCTGGAGGCGGGGGGGTCGTCGGGAACAGGTCTCACCGTGAAGTCCTACACGGACTATTCGCTGCCGTTCGACGCGTCCTGGGAGCCAGACTTCTGGGGCCGTGTTCGGAACAGCGTGAAGGCGAACGTCTTTGCGGCGCAAGCGAGCGCCGCCGACCTGGAGAATATGCGCTTGAGCGTGCAGGCAGAGCTGGCCGTGGATTACTACGAGCTGCGCGCACAAGATTCGCTCACGGAAGTTCTCGATTCGACTGTGAAAGCGTATCAGGACACATTCGATTTGACGCAGAGCCTCTACCGCTCGGGCCTTGGCTCCGATGAAGCGGCCGCCCAAGCGGAAGCGCAATTGAGGGCGGCGCAGGCGGAGGACACGAACCTCGGCATTCTACGAGCTGAGTACGAACACGCGATTGCCGTGCTGACCGGGCAGCCGCCGTCGAATTTGTCACTTGCCAAGCGCCCTTTGCAAACAGCTCCTCCCGCCATCCCAGCAGGAATTCCAGCGGACCTTTTGGAACGAAGGCCGGACATCGCTTCGGAAGAACGAAGCGTGGCTCAGGCAAACGCGCAGATTGGCGTGGCGAAATCCGCCTATTTCCCCGATGTGCTGCTGAGCGCCGCGGGCGGGTTTGGGAACTCGTCTTTCGTCAATTGGCTCATATGGCCCAGCCGCTTTTGGTCCGTGGGGCCCACCGCCGCAGAGACGATTTTCGATGCGGGCTTGCGAAGAGCCACGGTGGACCAATACAGGGCGACATACGACGAAACGGTCGCGAATTACCGGCAGACCGTCCTGACCGCATTTCAGCAGGTGGAGGACAATCTGGCCGCCTTGAGAATTTTGTCTGTGAACGTCCAGCAGCAGGACGCGGCGGTAGAAGCTGCGGCCAGGAGTTTGCAGGAAGCCACCGTACGGTACAAAGCGGGGCTCGACCCCTATTTAAATGTGATCAGCGCACAAACGATTTTGTTGAGCGACCGGCAAACCGCGGTGAGTTTTCGCATGCAAGAAATGGTGGCGAGCGTGCAATTGATCAAAGCTCTTGGCGGCGGTTGGGACGCCGGGCAGATTCCGTCCCCGAAGGAATTGCGAACAAGGGATTCGACGAGTTCCGGTGTACGTCCAAGCACGCCTATAACGCCAGGCGCGGCGAAAAAGGGCGATTGAAAGCGCGGCCACTACCTCCTCGAGGAACATTTACGTTTCAGCATGCGGATGCAGACGGAAGGGCCGCGCACCGCCGACATGCCGACGCGGGGTTTGCTTGCAACTTGTTGCAAGCAGCAGTTGTCCCCGACTTATTGCGGCTGACCCGGGGGCAGAGAGCGAAGGTAGGCGATGATCGCCACGGCGTCTTCGTGTTTGAGGTGGTAGGTGTGCATCGGTGGTTGCAAAGCCCTGCCGTCCGGACCTGTTCCTTCCTCCAACACTCTTTCCGCTTGTTCGTCGGAGTAGCTGGGAAGCCCGGCCAGCGGGGGAACGCGCTCCGCCCAGTTCTGTGTGGGATGCACGGGCATGATCCAGATCGTCGCGCCCTGAAGCCACTTGTCCTCCTCCAAATTTCCCTTGGAGTCGCGTGGCGTGTGGCATTCGGGGCATCTGGCGACTTCTTCGACCAGGTAGCGACCGCGATCGATTTGGGCCTGCTTGTTGGCCGTTTGCGGAGCATGCTGAGGCGCACCCCAGGAATCCGTCAGCCAGCCGGGCACCAGGATTAGTGCCATCAAAACTGCGCATTGTATCGCTCGCATGAATTTTATTTCCTTTCAGAGGAATTTTTGCTTTCGTCCGGCATGACAGAGGGCCGTCGCGCGTCGCTTGTCGATTTTGAATCCATGGCGCGCCGCGAAGAAAGGGTTCTTGCGGCGCGGGTTCATCTTAGTCAGTCGTGGGCGCGAAAACAATCGCCACAAAATTCTCTATCGGCAAGCGAGTAACGAAGCTGCAGCGCGCAGTTTGCCGGAGACAGGGGGCGGAGTAGAATGGGGAATTCAGGCAGATGGCAATGAACTCACCGTTTACGATACTAACGAACGGCGCGGGAGCGGCGCCGCCTGTGGAGGCCCATCCACGTCCGCCGTGGCTGCGCGTGAAATTCTTCGGCGGGGAGAATTATCAAGAGCTGAAGCGGATCATGCGGACGCTCGAGCTGCACACGGTGTGCGAGAGCGCGCGATGCCCGAACATGGGCGAGTGCTGGGAGCACCGGACGGCGACGTTCATGATTCTGGGCGACATCTGCACGCGGGCGTGCGGATTTTGCGCGGTGCCGAGCGGGAAGCCGCTGGGTCCGCCGGAGGAAGATGAGCCGGAACGTGTGGCCGAGGCGGTGGAGCGAATGGGATTGCGGTACGCGGTGGTGACTTCGGTGAACCGCGACGACCAGGCGGACGGCGGGGCGGGAATTTTTGCGCGGACGATCGAGCGAATTCGCGAGCGCGTGCCGGGATGCAGGGTCGAGGTGCTGATTCCGGATTTTCGCGGGGACTGGCGGGCGCTGGAAACGGTGATGGCGGCGCGGCCGGACGTGCTGAACCACAACATGGAGACGGTGCCGCGGCTATACAGGCAAGTGCGGAAGGGCGCGGTGTATGAGAGGTCGCTCGAACTGCTGAGGCGCGCAGGCGAGATGGCTCCGGGAACGCCGACGAAGACGGGAATGATGCTGGGGCTCGGCGAAGAGCGTGAAGAAGTGCTGGGAGCGATGAAGGACATCGCGACACAGGGAGCGCATATTTTGACGCTTGGGCAGTACATGCAGCCTACGAAGGAGCATTTGCCGATCGCGCGGTACGTTCATCCCGATGAGTTTGCGGAGTACAAGCGGCTGGGAGAAGAGATGGGGTTCAAGCACGTGGAGGCGGGGCCGCTGGTGAGATCGTCATATCACGCGTTCGAGCAGGAGGAAGCGGCGAGAAGCCTGTGACTCGTGAGGCAAAGGCGTGATTGGTGGCTGGTGATTAGTGAATGGTGAACCAGCAGAAGCAACAACAGGATCATAAGTTCGTTTTAGCTCCCTCCTCCTTATTCAGGTTCCCTGGAAAATCTGCGCGGCTTGGCGTGACGAGCGCGAATTCGATTCTTTACCCTGAATTTGCGATGAGTAGCTGTTGTTTTGCCCTCCTTGTTCTGTACTCTGAACAGCGATGAATCCGTGGAGTGGATTGAAGAGGCTGCCGCGAGAAGTGTGGATTCTCGTCGCGGCGACGTTTGTGAACCGTGCGGGGACGATGGTGCTGCCGTTTCTGGTTCTCTACCTGACGCGAACGCAACACGCTTCCGGCGGGAAGGCGGCGCTGGCGCTGACGACGTACGGAATCGCGGCGCTGATGGCGATGCCAGTGGCGGGACGGCTGACGGATCGAGCCGGTGCGTTGGGGGTCATGCGCGGGTCTTTATTCTGCTCGGGCGCGCTGCTGTTGCTGTATCCACTGGCGCATCATTTTCCATCGATCCTCGGGATTACGTTTCTATTTGCCATTCTGAATGAATCCGTAAGACCGCCGAGCCTGGCGCTGGTGTCGGAACTTGTGCCACCGGACCGAAGAAAGTCGGCATTCGCGCTGAACCGACTGGCGGTGAATCTGGGGATGAGCATCGGGCCGGCGGTCGGCGGGGTACTGGCGGCGTACTCGTTTCGATGGCTCTTTTTTACGGACGGGATTACGTCGATGCTCGCGGGGTTGGTGCTGACGTTCGCGTGGCCACGGCGCGCGCGGGTGAAGACAAGCGAACCGCAGTGGGATGACGCTTCGGACCTGGGAAGAGAGATCGGGGCAGACACCCCGGTGCTGTTGCCAGCGGCGCATCCGGCGGCGGATTTGCGGGCATTTCGCAATCCGCAGATGCTGTATTTTCTGGCGGCGCTGATTCCGGCGCAGCTGGTGTTTTTCCAATTCACGTCAACGCTGCCGTTGTTCCTGGTAAGGCATCTGGGAATGCCGGAGGCGATTTACGGAACGATTTTTACGCTGAATACGCTGCTGATTGTGGCGCTGGAAGTGCCGCTGAACTCGGCGATGGAAAAATGGCCGCATGGAAGGTCGCTGGCGCTGGGAGCGATTTTGTATGCAGCGGGGTACGGGTCGTACGCACTTGTGACCAAAGCGTGGGGAGTGTATGCGGCGGTGGTGATCTGGACCTTCGGAGAAATGATTTTCATGCCGGCAAGCTCTGCGTATGCGGCGGAAATTGCGCCGAAGGAAAGAAGAGGCGAGTACATGGGACTGTACACAATGTCGTTCAGCGTGGCGTTTGCGACCGGACCGTGGATGGGGGCGACGACGCTGGAGCGATGGGGGCCGCAGGTGGTGTGGGGGGCGGCGTTTGCGCTGGGAAGCGTGTCGTCGATGATGATGAGCCGGATTGGAACGAGAGGACGAGAGGAATCGAACTAGCGAAGATTTGCGAGGAAGGAGTTGGCGAGATCGCGGGAGTGGACGAGGCAGGGAGTCGGATTGCCGCAGGAGGAGGAGTTGGGGCAAGAGGAGCAGGCGGAGACAGGCGGAGTCTTAAGAACGGCAATGAAATATTCGCGGGCGTTGGTGGCGCGGCCTAGCTCAGCATTGAGATTGCCGACGAGAAGCAGAAAATCGGGATTGCGAGGGTAGCGGGAGACAAGAGGGAGAGCGACCGTGAGAGCGTCTTCGTATTTCTGGTCGTACTGGCGAAGAGCACGGGCCAGGATGAAGCGGACATCGATATCGAGCAGTGTGCCGCGCTCCATGCCGATTTGCATTTGCTTGACGCCTAATTGCTTGTTACCGCCAGGAATCCCCATGAAAATGCGGAGAAATTTTACGATGGGAGAAAGCGTCTCGACGTAATAGTTATAAATGCCGAGCCCAGCGGTGGCATCGGCATTTTGGGGGTCAAGCTCGAGAGCGCGAAGCATTTCGGCGCGGGCAGCAACGCCGGCTCGCGCAGCATCGTGATTTTCACCGCGGAGACCGTAGACGCGGGTCTTGAGTGCGTAGCCGAAGCCGGCGTAAACGTGCATTTCGGCAGAGTCGGATTTGGCAATCTGGGCTTGGGCGAGTTGAATGGCATGATCGGCCAGCGCAAGGATCGAGGCGTCTCCCGGTTCTTTCGAGCGCTTCCAGGCTTCGACCATGCCGTACTTGATCTCGGTCGCCAGGCAGTAACGATCCCACCACTCCGCTTCAGCTTCGAGCAAAAAGCCGATAGGATCATCAGGATTGGACTTCTGAAGAGAACGCGCCAGGGGAATGGCGGCGGAGGTGTCACCGCTGTAGATGAGATCGCGAGCGCGAAGAGCGTCAGGAGGAAGATTGAAGCCGGCGGCGAAGAGAGGAGACGGATACAGGAGACCGACACATAGAAAGAGACCGCAGCAGGCAAGCGTCCAGGCGGAGGGAAGACGAAAAATCATCGGACCCGTTTGAGCCATCCAGCCAGCCAGGAAGCCGTGACGTACATCACGAAACACTCCAAAGCAAACGGAAGGAACCAGAAGAATCCGGGGACAGGCATTTCAAAGATCTTCGGGTTCTGGAGAAACGGGACATTGTAGCGCCATTTTGCGGGCGACCAGAAATTCCAGAATTCCCACAGGGCCCCGCAAATCCATCCGGAGAGCAAGAAACCGTAGACACGGCGATAGAAGCCCTCGGAAAGGTCGCCGAGAATCGACGGAAGGCCGAGGCGGCGATTGATGGGATCCAGGAAAAAGAGAAAGCCGATCCAGACAAAGCCGAAACAATAGGCAGCGATCTGAACCGGCAGAATGAGAGGGAGAATCAGGAAAGCAGCGCCGCAGATGATGAGGATGTATTCGGTCGACCGCGGAACCTTCCAAGGCTGGCCGGGAAGCGGCGGAAGGATGGCCTGGACGAGATCGGAGGTTTCAAAAAGGATCGGGAAAACCGTGGCACAGTTCCAGACATAGGTAAAGATGGCCACCCAGCGCGGCTGCGCAACGCCGATCCAGATCCAATTCTGTACGCGGAGATTGTAGCCCTCGAAGATGAGATACAGAGGGATGGAAAGAATCGCGAGACGGACGAAAGTGAACGGAGCGGAGTGAAGGCGGGAGCGACCCGTAATCGCGAGAACCGCAGCGTCGACGACCAGGGCGTACGAGCTGGCGGCGAGAGGCAAGAAAAAGGCGTCAATGGGGCTGACGCGAAGGAACATGAGGATTTCGGCACCGATGAGGGAAATCAAGCCGAGCCAGCCATAGGCGGGGAAAAGACGGCGCTTGCGCGCGCCGAGATAACCGTGCAATAGCCCGCCCACCGTGACCGAAGTGACAAAAATACCTAAAACCTCCGCCACCATACGAGCGCTCACCTTCGGGTTACGTACCGCGTATGGTAACCCAACTGCGTGCGAATTCGGGTCCTGAAGCGAGAACAAACTTGCTATTCTTTGCGGGCCGCAGAGCGCGCGGAGGACGATGAACGAAGCACCAAGACTGGAGCGAGGGCTGGGGCTGCTGGAAGCGACCTCGCTGAACATGATCGAGATGGTGGGGATCGGACCGTTCATCGTGATTCCGTTTGTAATTCGGGCGATGCACGGGCCGCAGGCCCTGGTGGCGTGGGCGGCGGGAGGAGCTCTGGCGCTGTTTGACGGATGCGTGTGGGCGGAGCTGGGCGCGGCGATGCCGGAAGCGGGAGGAAGCTACGTCTTTTTGCGCGAAGCGTACGGGCCGAGATGGGGACGGCTGATGTCGTTCCTTTACATTTGGCAGACGTTGTTTCAGGCGCCGCTGGTGATTGCGTCGGGAGCGCTGGGATTCGCGGGGTACGCGGGATTTCTGGCGGGAAGAACGGGGCGGCTGTCGGAGTGGATCGCGCGCCTGGGGCCGCACGGCGGGGGCATTGTCGCAGCAGTTGTGATCGCAGGCGTTGTGGCGCTGCTCTACCGGCGAATCACGGCGGTGGGAAAAATTTCGGTGGTGTTCTGGGTGATCGTGGTGGGGACGATCGCGTGGCTTATTGCAGGTGGGATCGGGCACGTCGGATCGAGCGGGCTATTCGATTTTTCGTCGGGCGGGTGGAATTTTTCGGTGCTGCTGTATGCCGGGCTGGGACATGCGACGGTGCAGACGGTGTACTGCTATCTCGGCTACTACAACGTATGCAATCTGGGCGGAGAAATGAAAAGCCCGGAGAAAAACATTCCACCGGCGATTTTCATTTCGATCGTGGGAATCCTGCTGCTGTACCTGGCGATGCAGGCGAGCATTTTGAGCGTGGTGCCGTGGCAGCAGGCGCAAAACACTGTGGCGATCGTGAGCGCGTTCGTCGAGCGGGCGTACGGAAGCCAGTGGGCGACGCTGGCGACGGTACTGATCCTAGTGGTCGCGCTCGGATCGCTGTTTTCGGCGACACTCGGCTACTCGCGAGTCCCCTATGCGGCGGCGGTGGACGGAAATTTCTTCTCGATATTCGGGAAGCTTCATCCGAAGAAACATTTCCCGCACGTTTCGCTGCTGGCGCTCGGGGCGACGGCGATTTTGTTCAGCTTGCTCTTCAATCTGTTTGTGGTGATTCGCGCCATCCTGGCGATGAGGTGCCTCATCCAATTTATCGGACAATCGGTGGGACTGATGGTGCTGCGGCGGCGAAGGGGCAGCGCGGCAATGCCGTTTCGGATGTGGCTATATCCGCTGCCGGTGTTCATTGCAATTGCGGGATGGGCGGGAATTTTCATTTCGACAGGACGAAGGCCGATGATCGCGTCGCTGGGAGCGACGTTTATCGGAGGGCTCGTGTATTTGGTGCGTGCAAGCCATCTGCAGCAGTGGCCATTCAAGGAGGCGGCGGAATGAAGCGAAGAATGATGACGAGAATCGCGGCGCTGGCCGTGGGAGCGGCATGGCTGTTCGGAGGGCCGGCGAGCGCGACAAGAGAATTCTCCGCGAAGGCGCAGTCTTTGCCGGAGACGGCGGAGGCGATTCACAAGGCGGAAGTGTCGACGCGAATCCTGTTCATTACGGCGCATCCGGACGATGAATGGCCGAGCCTGCTGACGTATCTTTCGCACGGGCTGGGTGCGGATGTGGCGCTGCTGACGCTGACGCGCGGGCAGGGAGGACAAAACGCGGTCGGGCCGGAGCAGGACGGCGAACTGGGCGTGATCCGCACCGAAGAGCTGCTGGCGGCGGGAAAGTATTACGGCGTGCATCAATATTTCACACGGGCGCTGGATTTTGGATTTTCGAAAAGCGCCGAGCAAACGCTGCAGATCTGGGGACAAGTTCCGCTTGAAGACATGGTACGCGTGATCCGGACATACCGGCCGGACATCGTGATCAACGGCTGGGGCGGGACGCACTGGGGACATGGGAATCATCAGGCGTCGGGAATTCTGACGCCGCAAGCAGTGGCGGACGCGGCCGATCCAAAGATGTTCCCCGAACAACTCGCCGAAGGGCTGACGCCGTGGAAGGTGACGCTCGATTTGCGGATGGGGTCCGGGAACGGCGCGGTGCAATTGCCAGTGAACGAGGTGTCGCCTCTGTGGGGAAAGAGCTACGTGGAAATGGGAATGGAGGGGCACGCGCAGCACCGTTCGCAAGGAACGCCGCTGTTCTTCAACAGCCCGTTTTTCCGGCGGCCGATATACCTAGTAAAGGAAACGATGAAGGGCGACGAGGCGGGCGGGTTCGATGCGGCACTGCTGGCGGAGCCGATCACGGCGCTTGCGTCGAAATTTCCTCAGGATAAAACGGGGATGAAGGCGGCGCTCAGCGCGGCGCAGACGGATCTGGCGGCGGCGGAGAAATCGGCGCTGATGCTGGACCGCCCGGGTGCGGCAAAGCTGCTGGCGGATGCGGGAGCGAAGATTGAAGCGGAAAGACAGCGCGCGGCGCGAGAGCCGGGAAGCGCCGCAGCCGCAGCGGCATGGGAGATGAGGAGCGTGGAGGAAAAGATTGACCGGGCGCTGACGCTCGACATCGCGCTGGCAATCAACACGCAGGCCGACCGGCACGAGTTGGTGGCTGGAGAAGATTTCACGGTGGAAGTGGATATACCGGAAGGCGGGGCGGCACCCGTGAAATGGAGCGTGAATCAACAGGCTCTGCAAGTGCCAAGCGGATGGACGACGACGCTGGAAGACACGAAAGGAGCGACGTGCAGCTACCGATTTCGAGTGAGCGTGCCGAAGGGCGCGAGGACGCCGCACGCTCCCGGCGATGCAATCCTGCCATTTCCGCCGCCGCTGGTGGAGCTGAAGCTGCCGGTGAATGTGGACGGATATTCGTTCGCGATTGATCAACCGGTGACTTCGATGCAAGCGACGACGACGGGACTCGAGACGTATCCTCTCGAGCTCGTGCCGGCTGTGACGCTGACCGTCGATCCCCGGCAAGTGATCGTGCCGGAGAAAAAATTGGGTCAGCCGATACGGCTGCTGGCACGCGTCAGGTATCACGGAACGACTGCGGTGACGGTGACGCCGGGAATCGATGCGCCCGAGGGATGGAATGTGGCGAGTTTGGGAGCGCTCGAATACAAGAGCGGCGGAGATCAATTGATTCAGTTCGTCGTGACTCCGCCAGCGAAGGCGGAGGAGGGCGCCTACACGCTGCATCCGTACGCGAAGATCGGAGACGAAACGTTCCGCACGTCGCTGCAGCCGATTCCCACGCTGCCGACGCGGGACTGGAGCGAGCCGGACGACGCCGAAGTGCACGTCCTGAGCCTGAACGTGCCGGAAGGACTGCACATCGGTTATATCGCCGCGGACAACGATCCGCTGCCTGAGGTGATCCGGCAGCTGGGAATACAGGTGGATTTGCTCGATGAGGTGGCGCTAGCGTTTGGCGATTTGAGCAAGTACGACGCGATCGTGGTGGGGATTCGGGCCTATGAACTGAGGGCGGATTTGCCAAGGGCGAACGAGAGGCTGCTCGAATACGTCAAGAACGGCGGGTCGCTGGTGGTGCAATACGAGAGAGACTACGCATGGAACAGGCTGCTGCCGGCTCCGTTTCCGGCGAAGATGGCGCAGCAGGGAGTGCGCGTGACGGACTGGCGATCGCCTGTAGAGTTTCTGGCGCCGGAAAATCCGCTGCTCAACACGCCGAATAAAATCACGAAGAAGGATTTTGATGATTGGGTGCAGGAGCGAGGAATTTATTTCTGGAGCACGTTTGGACCACCGTATGTGGGCGTACTGGGGCTGACGGATTTTGGGGAAAAGCAAACGAACGGAGGATTGGTGTACGCGAAGGATGGGAAGGGCGTGTACATCTATACGGGGCTTTCGTTTTTCCGGGAACTTCCGGCGGGCGTGCCGGGAGCGTACCGGCTGTTCGTGAATTTGTTGAGCCAGACGCCGCACGCGGGCGCGAAACAGTGAAATTTCAAGACAGGTTATGAGGCATCTCCCGTTTTCGGGCGACCGTGCGGGAGGCGATGGCGGAAAGAAAGCGGCGCGAGCGTTGCAAACGGAAGCGGCGGTGTATACAGTGCAAGTCAGCCGGGAATCGAAAACGGAGACTCCGGCGTAATCGATTGGATCAAAAGCCCAGCGAGCTACGCCGCGAGTTGAGCGCGGGACAAATGGCGATGGTTGCCATCGGCGGGTCAATCGGCACGGGACTCCTGCTGGGATCCGGCGCGGCGGTGGAAGTTGCAGGTCCTGCCTTAATCCTGACGTACCTCCTAGGAGCGGTGATCGCGTTTGCGGTGGCGATGGCGCTTGGCGAAATGTCGAGCCTGCATCCGGCCGCAGGCTCGTTCGGAGTGTATGCCGACAAGTACCTGAGCCACTGGGCGGGATTCGTTTCGCGGTACGGATACTGGTTCGCGCTGGTGGTGGCGATCAGCGGAGAACTCGTGGCGTCGGCTATCTACCTGAGATATTGGTTTCCGCGAGTTCCCGGGGGAGTGTGGATCGCGGGAGCGGCGGGGCTGCTGCTGTTCATCAATTTGCGGGACGTGCACGATTTCGGAAGCTTCGAATACTGGTTCGCGATGATCAAGGTGGTGGTGATCGCGGCATTCATTCTGATCGGAGCGGGGCTGATGTTTGGAGGGAAGGTCCAGGCGCACTACACGAGCGACGGAGGGTTTCTGCCGCACGGCGCGGGAGGAGTGGTGCTGGCGCTGGCGTTTGTTCTATTCAATTTTCTTGGGACGGAGATGGTGGCGATTTCCTCGGGAGAGGCGCGATCCACTTCGGACATCGTGCGCGCAACTTACATCACGTTCGGGATTCTGACATTCGTGTATGTGTGTTCATCGGCGGTGCTGGTGGGCGTGGTGCCGTGGAAAGATGTGGGAGTGACGCAGAGCCCGTTTGTGACGGTTTTCGAGGTGGCGCACGTGCCGGCGATTTCGCAAGTCATGAATTTCGTGGTGCTGACGGCGGCGCTTTCGGGAGCGAATGCCGCCCTGTACGTGACTTCGCGGATGCTGTACTCGCTGGCGAAATCGGGGGACGCGCCCGCCAAACTGGCGGAATTATCGAGCAACGGATCGCCGCGGAACGCGCTGCTGGTGTCGGCGTCGGGAATCGTGATTGCGCTGTTGGTGTATCACATCACGCCGCGGAACGCGTTTTTGTACATCATCGGGGCTTCGCTGGTGGGGGGAATGCTGGCGTGGTGCATCGCGCTGGTTTCGCATGTGGCGATGCGGAGAAAGCTGACACGGGAAGAGGTGGCGGCGCTCCCGATGCGGGCTCCGGGAGGGGCGGCGATGTCGGCGATGGCGTTCGCGGCGATCGTCACGGCGATTGGATTGACGTGTTGGGTGCCGCAGCTGCGGATTACGATTTTGAGCGCGGGGCCTTGCCTGCTGGTTCTGACGATTTTTTATTTTCTGACAAAGAAGCAACGGTCGCGAAAGAAGGTGGCGGCGTGACGGACTCTTTTCTGCGCTACCGCCCGGAGTTTCCGATTCTGGAGCGGACGACTTATCTGATCAGCAACTCGCTGGGAGCGATGCCGCGGGGAGTGGGCGAGGCGCTGGAGGAGTATGCGGAGACGTGGGCGACGCGAGGAGTGAGGGCGTGGGAAGAGAAATGGTGGATGCTGGCGCTGGAAGTGGGGAACCAGATCGGGGAGCTGATGAACGCGCCGAGGGATTCGGTGACGATTCAGGGGAACGTGACGCAGTGCCAGGCGGTGGTGGGGTCGTGTTTCGATTTTGGGGGAAAGCGCAACAAAGTGGTGTACACGGATTTGAATTTTCCTTCGGTGATGTATTTCTGGGAAGCGCAGAGGGCGCGCGGCGCGCGCGTCGAGATGGTGAAGACGGACAACGGAATCGAGGCGCCCACGGAACGGCTGCTGGACGCGATCGATGAGGAGACGCTGCTGGTTCCGGTGTCGCACGTCATTTTCCGGAGCTCCTACGTCAATGACGCCAAGGCGATCTGCGAGAAGGCGCAAAGGGTGGGGGCGCACGTGATACTGGACACGTTCCAATCGCTGGGCTCGGGCGTGAGCGTGGACGTCCAAGCACTGGGCGTGGAGTTCGCGTGCGGAGGAGTCTTGAAGTGGCTGTGCGGAGGGCCGGGAACGGCGTACCTGTACGTGCGTCCTGATTTGGCGAGCAAGCTGGAACCGAAATTCACGGGATGGCTGGCGCACGAGAGCCCGTTCGCGTTCGAAACGGGGCCGATACGGTACGCGCAAGGACCGTATCGATTTTTGAATGGGACGCCGAACGTTCCGGGGCTGTATGCGGCGATGCCGGGATTGAAGATCCTGCGCGAGCTGGACATGGGGGGAGTGCGGGAGAAATCGAAGCGGTTGACGGCGCGGATCGTGAAGCTGGCGGAAGAGCGAGGCTGGCGCGTGAGCGCGCCCAGCGACGCCGACCGGCGGGGCGGCACAATCGCGGTGGACATGCCGCACGCGAAGGAAGTGTGCGGCGAACTGCTGAAGCGCGACATATTGGTGGACTGGCGGCCGGGAGCGGGAGTGAGGATGTCGCCGCATTTTTACAATATCGTGGAAGAAATAGAGTTTGCGATTGCCGCCGTGGACGAGATATTGAACGGCATACCGCGTAGTTCCGCCAGCCCCGCCTGATTTTGCCGCGAAGGACCTGCACCTCCTCGTAACCCAGAGCGATTGCGTTCCAGGGAATCTCGCGCATAAGCAGGAGGGAATTCAACAACTCAGCGCGAGGAGCGGGCGTAGAGCGACCGTTTACGATGAGCGTACAAACGTGGCAAACGGCGGTTTCGAGCTACGCGCGACGTGCTATTCTCCGTTGCGAACGGGGGAGGGGAAAAATGAATAGCACGCTTGGGGATTCGATGCGGAGGGACGCACGCAGTGGAAGGGACTGGAGAGGCGCTTTGATCGCGGCGACGATCGCGTTCCTTCTTCTGCCGGCAGGCGCGTGGGCGCAGAAAAACAAGAAAATCGAGGGAGTCAACCCAAACGCCACGATGCCACCCATCGTATTACCGATTCCGGAGCAAATTGACAAGGAAATCGGGGACATGCTGGGGGCATTCGAACTAGGTGACGTGGAACGGATGCACAAATATTATGCGGAAAACGCGACGTTCGTGAGCGGAGCGTACGCGCCGCCGGTGATGGGGTGGCCGAGCTACGCAGCCGCATTCACAGAGGAGCGCGCGTCGTTTCAAGGCGTGCAGATCGTGCGGCGGAATACGTCGATATACCACAGCGGAGACGTTGCCTGGGCGTGCTATCAGTGGGAGCTTTCGGCGCAGTACGCGGGAAGACCTTATTTTGCGAGGGGGCAAACAACGCTGGTGTTTGTCAAGACAGGGGATACTTGGCTGATCGTTCACAACCACACATCGCAGATTTGTCCGAATGAGGCGGCGCGGCGGCCTGCCGCTGCCCCGGCTGGCGCTCCGGCGGGTACACCCTCTCCGCAGCCGTAAGCCCGGCGAAGGACGCAGACACAGAGGGCTCTTAGAAAGTCTTGAAGCCTTGCCAGAGCCAAATACCCGCAGTGACGACGAGAAGCGCTCCAGAAGCTATCATGAGCATAGTGATCGGGCGGCTGAGCCGATTGATGCGCGCCACCAGGACGCGCTGCTCATTGGCCATCGCTTCTTCGGCGCTATCGAGGAAGATCTGGTCGTCTTCGTGGGATTCGAGCGTGCTGCGGTAAATCCACAGGCAGATCAAGACGAGCGTTACGATCGCCCACATGACTGCCAGTGCGTACATCGCTTCGTGCGAAAAATCCATGGCCGCCTCCCGGACCCGCAGGCCGAAAGAGATGACCGAAACGCTAACGGCCCGACAGGGCCCCAATTCGGCCGGATTATAGCACCGGAAAGGGCGAGTGACGTCAAGCGGAGCGTGATTCGTCGGGGAACTGGATACCCCAGAACCGGCGGGCGGGGTACAGGATTTCGACGCCAACGTCGAAGAGACCATCCACATCGGCCGACCCCACCCGGACTATGCGAAATTCTCGGGTTTCCTGGGAGAGGCCGTTGAGGACTTCGATGCGCGTTCCGAGCGGAAGCGGATGAGAGATGCGAAGCAGGGCACCAAAGCGGCTGACGGCAATGGTTTCAGCGGCGGCGTTCAGCGGCTCTCCAGCCGAGAGGTTGCCAAAGATCCGAATCGGTATACGGATCAAGACACGGCTCGAACGACGGCGTTCAATCATCGCGCGTGCGGACGCCATGCCTATTTCCCCCTTCCCCTCATCTACTGTAGGCGGGGGCAGGTGGAGGGTCAAGGAACGGGGCGGAGAGCTGTGCTTCGTTGACAAACGCGGGAGGGGCGGGCAATATGGAAGAGCCTCGCAGTAAGCCGCACAGATTGCCCGAATGGCGGAATTGGCAGACGCGCTAGCTTCAGGAGCTAGTTCCCGCAAGGGAGTGGAGGTTCGAGTCCTCTTTCGGGCACCATTCGTTCCCCAAAATTGCCAGGAAATATTCGATCAAGGCTGCCACTCAGAAACTGAGCGCCGGTTCGTGGCGGTGGAGGAACCAACGGTCCAAAACGAAGTGGCGCGAAAACCAATGGCTCCCCAAGAGAGCAGCCGCGAGGCTGTTTCTGAGCTTGGGAGGCAGGCGACGGCCGATGCGGGTCGACCAATCTTCCCCAGATTTTCCAAATCTCGATTCAAGTGAAGCGCGATAGGTCTCGATCGAGTTCCGGTCAAACCGCCCCGCGGAGGCAATAATCGCTTTCGCCGCCAACAAGCCGGATTCGACCGCCGGGCGTATGCCCTCGCCGCTCTGCGAATAAGCCAGACCCGCCGCGTCTCCAATCAGCAGAATGCCGTCTGAGGCGATCCTGCGCCTCGTATTGGCATATAGAAGATAGGCGTGACCGGGAAAAGAGGGAGGAAGATCAAAGCCGATCTTTCCTGTGCGGCGCAAAAAGCGGGCGAAGTCCGAGACATGAGTCGGCAAGGCGTGGGAATCCAGGCGGCCGAGGCCTATATTCAGGAAATCTCCCTTGCGAAAGCACCAACCGTATCCTTTCATGTCCGCGCAGAAGAACAGTTCGGGAACTTCCGGTTGAATGGAACAGGCATCGCGCTGGCGTAAGTCCATTTGAAACTCGATTTCCTGGGCGACGACGGCAGGGACTTTTTCGAGATCGCCATTCAGGAAGCGAGCGACGGGGCAGAAATGTCCCCCTGCGCCGACGACGACGTCGGCTTTGTATTGCCCGTTTACGATCCAATCGGCGCCGGATTTTTCGAGGGATTTTAAGGCGACGCCTGGTGCGATTCGCGCGCCGGAGCGCCGGAGGAGATAGTCGTCGAATTCGAAGCGGCGAATGCCGAAGCTGATGGGTTCGCTATAGAGGGTTTCGACCTCGGCGCGGCCCATGGAGCTGGTTCGAAAACCGGTGATTGGCTGGCAAACATGAGACTGAGAATATTCGGCAGGGTCTATGTGGAGCTCGCCGAGGACGGCGGGAGTGATCCACCCGCCACAGATCTTGTCGCGAGGAAAAGAGCGCTTGTCCAGAATGAGCGGGTCGAATCCCGCCTGGCGCAACGCCCACGCGCAGGAAGAGCCCGCAGGGCCGCCTCCCACGATCAGGACGCTGATTGAACCCATGCGTCTTGCTTCTCCTCCCGCCGATCGTCCGAGTATACATAGGCGCGGGTCCAAGGAATTTGCCGGCATTCTGAACCGGCGAATAAGACCTGGAACAATTGCAGAGTGCCGACACGGAACGAGGCAATCGAGCCGGCAAGATAGAGACGCCAAGCCCTTACAAACTCGTGGCCGAACATCGACGCAATCTTGTTCGAGGAACGGTCGAACCTGGTGAGCCAGTGCTCCAGGGTGCGCGCGTAATGGAAGCGAAGGTTTTCCACGTCGAGCACGGAAAAATTCCGCGGCTCAAAAATGTCCATTACCTGCCGAAGAGACGGAGCGTATGCGCCCGGAAAGATTCGTTTGCGGATCCAAGGGCTGAACGGCCGCGGCCAATTTTTGCCGATGAAGTGGAGCAAACCCCGGCCGGAATTGCCGATGGCACGATGAATCACCGCGCCAAAGTCTTCATAGTTCTCAAGACCGACGTGTTCGAGCATCCCGACGGAGACAAAGGCGTCGTAGCGGCCAGAGATATTGCGATAATCGTCCTCGACAAACTCGATGCGATCCGAGAGTCCTTCCTGGCGGGCGCGCTCGCGGGCAAAGGCGACCTGCTCGCGGGAAATGTTGAAGGAACGGACCTTGACGCCGTAGTGGCTGGCCATCCATAGTGCCAGCGCACCCCAGCCGCAGCCTGCTTCCACGACCGTTTCGTCCGGCCGCAGCCGAAGCTTCCGGCAGACATACTCCATTTTGGCGACTTGCGCTTCTTCAAGAGGCACAGAAGGTTCGGGAAAGTAGGCGCAGGTGTAGACCATCTGAGCATCGAGCCAAAGCTTGTAGAAATTCGCGTTCAAGTCGTAGTGACTGTGGATATTGCTTCGGGAGCCTTCGAGAGTGTTTGCTTGGACGCGGTCGAGCCACCAATCCCAGAGGCGAGAGAGCCACGGCTGGCGTCCCGCGATTGTCTGCGAACGAAAGACAAACTCTATGAGGCGAACCAAATCGCCTCTGACTTCGATTCGTCCGTCGGAGTAGGCATCGCCAAAGGAGACCTCTGGATTGAAGACCAGGCCCGCGAGCGTGCGGCGATTCGCAAGTGTTACCTGAATCGGGGCGTCGCCGGCAGGAGGCCAAGACGCGCCATTTTCAGCCAAGACAAACCGCACCGGAGCGCGTCCGATCGAATCGTGGATTTTGCGGAGAAGCCAAGTGTCAACCGACAGAGGTATGGGATTGGCCATGACGGACGCCCCCCTGGCCAGGCATTTTACTGCGACTGAGGGAGGGTTGCGCAACACCCACGGAAGCGGCGGGTGGGTGCGTTCATTCGAGTGGGAATTTGCTCAAGTTGTTGGCCTGGGCCAGCCGTTTGAGCATTTCCACCAGTTTTTTGCGCTCGCGCTCAGATAGGCAGGAGAAGAATTGGCGGTCACTTTCATCGGCGATGGACGCCAGTGTCGGCACCAACTGCAAGCCGGCAGGAGTCAGGCGGATTTCCTGATATCTGTGATCTTCGCTAGAGACCTTACGGGTGACGAGCTTCTTCTTGATCAGGCGATCGATCAGGCGGGAAACGGCGCCGCGCGTCATGCTGATGATTTGAGCGACCTCGCTTGGAGCGGTTGTGGTTCCGTCGAAAATCTCACGCAATTCGGCGTCAAACATCTCTCTGAGGACCACCCATTCGGCGCCAGTGACGCCGCTGGCGCGGAGCTTCTCGGCAAAGGCGTGGGAAGCGTGGTTGGAGACAAAACGCAGCCAAAAGCCCGTGTGGCTTTTCAGACTGCTGACCCGTTGCGACATCGACCTGGCTTTCCTCATCGTTCTCACGCGTCACATTGATTGCATTAGATACTACTCTGCCAAAGATGATCCGCCTGAGGATCTTGCAGCAACTGAACTTTTTCGAGGGAGGCCGGAACCGGGCCTTGGTTGCCCCAAGCGCGTCAGTTGCCGTTCAAGACGCCCGGTCTTGCGATTACGAGGAAACTTCTGTCGAAATACGCCGCGTCGTTCTCACGGAGATGCACCCTTCTTGTTCATTGCTGAAAGCGTTTCTCACTGTTCTCTCCTTTCCAAAAATTTCGCTACCGTGATTGTGACGAGGAAGCCCGGTGCGGTCGAACGCAGACAGGGCAACCAGGGCTCCGAGGGGTAACGCCTCAGGTTGCCCGTGTCTGCGACGCAGTCAATCGACTGGGCTGCGGAATGCATCCGTCGGAAGAACAGTAGGCATGAATCGAATCCTCCTTTCATTTGGGCTATCCTATAGTTGCCTTAGCAACTGTCGGATTGTACAGTAAGAGGCGGCCGGCGAAGAAAAGGTTGCCCGCGGCGGTGCGGTCAGGCGGGCAATTTGATTTTCTGCGATTAATTGCCTAGGCAACTATGAGTTACGCGCCGGAGAAGACAGATGAGGGGACAGCGGATTCTTGGTCCGCGCTTCGCAGGCGGTAGCGAACAGGAGACAAAGCCGCCGGAGCGGAAAAAGCGCGGGCTAGCGCAATGCTTTCTGAAGTTTCTTTGTGGTTTTGAAGAGCTGCTTGCGCAAGGCTTCAACCTGCTTATTGATCGCCGCCAATTCCTTCTTGGCGACGGCGCCAGCCTTGGCGGCTTTCTTCGCCGCCTGCTCGCCGGCCTTTGCGACTTTCTTGGCCGTCCCTTCGGCTCTGCCAACCGCCGCGCCGATCGATACGGCCGCCCGAGTGAGCCTGTCTTTCTTAGCCATGGAAGCCCTCCGTCGAAAGTCCCGCTATCGTACCTAGGGATGGCAAGCGCGTCAATCAAAACGCAAGAATCGTGGACCATCCAGACAAAGAAAATTCAATTTTCACGAACTTCGAACATATAGCCGACACCACGCAGGCTTTTCAGGTGCACGGGAGCGTCGGGATTCAGCTCGATGCGTTTGCGCAGACGGCTGATATGAGTGTCGACATTGCGGCGAATCACGACCTGGCGAGTGCCCCAAACATGCTCGAGCAATTGATCGCGTGAAAACATACGGTTGGGCTGGGAGGCAAGAAAATGGAGAAGACGGAACTCGAGCGTGGTGAGATGAATCGTCTTGCCATCTCGCGTGACCTGGTAGGAAGAGGGATCGATGCGCAGGTCGCCAATCTCGATCAGTCGGTGGGCTCCGATGGTGAACTCGACGCGGCGGAGCAAGGCGCGGACGCGGGCGAGCAATTCACGATAGCTGTAGGGCTTATTGAGGTAGTCATCCGCCCCCAATTCGAGAGCGATGACGCGGTCGGCCTCGTCTCCCGAACCGGTCATTAAGATAGGGAGGTGGTCAAGGCGGACATCGCCGCGCGCCGATTTGCAGAGTTCGAAGGCGAGAGCGCCGGGAAGACTCCGGTCGATAATCAGCAAATCCGGATGGATTTGGGCAATGTCCTCCAGGCCGAGAGGGGGCGACGGTCGAGCCTCCAACAACTGGAGGCCATGGACCTCGAACTCTTCGCGCAGCCTTTCCGGCAACGGTCTTTCTTCGTCTGCGATCAGGATTCGGGACAAGCGATGGCTGCCTTGGAAAGGAGATTCCCGGGTGTCAATATGCCAGCGTCGAAAGACTGGATTCGGAAAGCTAACGCGAGCGAAACCGCGTGTGAATATTGTGTGACTTCCAGGAAAAGGCGCCATATTTGTGGATTGCTTTGTGACGGGTATGTGAATCAAAAGCCAAGGAGATGTTAACGAAACGAGCGATTCGACACTGGGTGTGTGATGGAGGACGGCTGCACAAGGCGTGACGGAGGGTGACCGCTATTGACCTCCCTGGCGGAGGTCACTACCTTGGAGGGCTGCGAGACCGGTTCCTTTTGTTTTTTACGAGGAAATCGAGACTAGGCAGGACGGAAGGCTCCATGGCGTCATCATTTCAAGGAAAAGTCGCGATCGTCACGGGAGGCGCCATGGGAATTGGCGAAGCCGTGGCGCGGAAATTCGCGGAACTGGGCGCGTTGGTGGCGCTGCTCGATCGCAACGAAGAGGAAGGAAGAGGTGTAACTGCCTCGATCGTGGCCGCCGGAGGACATGCGAAGTATTACCCGTGCGACGTGGGAGTTGCGGCGCAGGTGGAACGCGCCATCTCGGCCGCCGCTGCCGATCTGGGTGGCATCGGTGTGCTCGCGAGCTGCGCGGGGATTCAGCGGTACGGCGACGTGGTGGGGACGGAAGAGGCTCTATGGGACGAGGTGATGACGGTGAACCTGAAGAGTCTTTACCTTCTCTGCCGCAGCGCAGTTCCCTATATGTTTCGACGCGGCGGAGGGTCAATTGTAGCGGTGGGCTCTGTGCAATCGATTGCGGCGCTGCCGAATTCCGCGGCTTACGTAACGGCAAAGCATGGAATTTTGGGATTAGTGCGCGCGATGGCGCTCGATTATGCACCGAAGAAGATTCGCGCGAATTGCGTTCTTCCCGGCGCGATCGACACACCAATGCTTCGCCGGTCCATTGAAATTTGTCCCGATCCGGCGGCGGTCCTGGACGCCTGCAACCGGTCGCACGCGCTGGGGCGAATTGGCAAGCCATCGGAAGTGGCGGAAGCGGTGGCCTTTCTGGCGAGCGATGCGGCATCGTTCATCACCGGAGCGTATCTGCTGGTGGATGGAGGAATGTTGGTTCCTGCCGGCGGAATGTCGTTTTCTGAGGGCGGGACGGGAGCGCCGCACGGGTCGTGAAGCGGCAGGGAGTGCGCGATTATCCACGCAGAGTTTGCGTTGAAGAATGCGAGAAGACATGAAGAGCGAACGAGGAGCTTCCTGCAGGACCATCCTGTGGCGCGGGCGGCACACGGCTGCCATTTCGAGCGGCGCGCTCACGCTGCACTGGCTGTTGGGAGGCGGGCATTTGGCGTCGGTCGTGGCGCACGGAGAAACCGAAGATTCGCCGAATTTCTTGTGGGAAACGCCCTGGAAGACGATCGAGCCGTACGAATACTCCGCCAAGAAACATGCGCGAATCTATAGCCCGCCGCCGGAAGGATCTTACCTGGCCGGATACATGGGGCATGTGATTTGCCTCGATTATTTTGGAGTGCCCTCACCGGAAGAGACAAAAGCGGGTTTACCGTTGCACGGCGAACTCCCTTCGCGGCGATGGATCGTGAAGAGCAGAAAAGTGTCAGCGGGATCGGCGCGGCTGTCGCTGAAGGCGCGCGCTCCGGAGGCTAGGCTGGGATTCGAGCGCGAGGTGATGGTTCACGAGGGCGAAACGGCGGCGTACGTGACGGAGACGGTGACGAACCAGCAAAAAATGGACCGATTCATTCAGTGGATACAGCACGTCACGGTCGGGCCGCCATTTTTAAGGAAAGACGAGGGCGTGTGCCTGATGCCCGCGGCTCGATGCCGCACAGGACCGTACGAATATGAAGACAAGCCGGCGCTGCCGGTGAACCAGGATTTTGCGTGGCCGATTGCGCCGTCCTACAACGGAGGCGAGCACGATATATCGAAACCGTTTGCCGTGGATGGACGCGGATTTGTGGCGACCGTGCTGCTGGATTCGTCTGCGCCGATTGCATTTGTGGCGGTGTTGAATTGGAAGCTTGGGCAGGTGTTTGGCTACTGCTTTCGAACGGCAGATTACCCGTGGGTGGCAGTCTGGGAGGAGAACTGCGTACGGAAGGACGCGCCGTGGAACGGCACGACGCAAGCGCGCGGGCTGGAATTCGGCACGACACCTACGCCGGAAGGAATGCGGGAGTCGGTATTTGCGGGAAGATTGTTTGGAGTTCCGAGGCTGATTTGCCTGCCGGCACTGGGAAAGCGGACGATATCGTACGTTTTGTTTTCAGCAAACGTACCGGTATCCTGGAAAACGATTTCGAGGATTGAAGCGCGCAACGGAAAGATCATTCTGATGGAATCGGAAGGATCTCCCAGCGTGGAAGTGGCTGCGCGAAGCGTGGATGCAATGCTCGGCGCCGAAAAGGAGTAGGCAGGGAGACAGGCAAAATTTGGAAGTGGTTCAGCCGGAAATAAAAACGTCCCGGCGACTTGTGAGAATCGCCGGGACGCAGCCAGGGAACAACCGAAACTAGAAGAGATTCCAGAGAAACTGGTTATAGACTTCGTGGTGGTATTGGACTTCGGGAGCCTTCACGAAGGTGCCGAGGAGACGCGGGCAACGATCCGCGGCGCCCTGTTTCAAATCGGCATAACGGGCTTTGACATCCTCGCCAAGAAGTTTCGACGTCCACTCCGATTTGCGGAAATTCTCGAGCGCGATATAGATGTTGTCGGGCAGATAGCGTTCGGCCTGGCGAAGATTCTTGATCTTCGCGGTCTCGCCTTCGATACCTGTCTTGAAAATCGCCTGCATGACGAGATAGGGATTCGCATCCGGCGCGACCGAGCGGACCTCGACGCGCATACTCTTCTCATTGCCGATGGGGATGCGGATCATCGAGCCGCGGTCGACAGCGGAGGCCTTGATTTGATTGGGCGCTTCGAAATGCGGATCGAGGCGGCGGTAGGCGTTTACGCTGGCATTGAGCAGCAGGCAGATGTCGTTGCCGTGTGTGAGAATGCGGTCGAGGAACGACCAGCCAAACTTGCTCAGCTTTTCCTCACCCTTCGGATCCCAGAAAAGATTCTTGCCCCCCTTGCTGATGGAGACATTGGTGTGCATACCGTTGCCATTGACGCCGACGACCGGTTTGGGCATGAAGCTGGCGGTCAAACCCATTTTTGTGGCGACCTGACGACAGATGAGCTTGTACAACTGGATTTGATCGGCGGCGGCGACCACTTCGCCATAGCCGTAGTTGATTTCGAATTGCGAAGGCGCGACCTCGGGGTGATCTTTTTCGTTCTGGAAACCCATAGCGCGCTGCACTTCCGCCGTGGTGTCGATGAAGGTGCGAAGCAAATCGCCGGGTAGCGAATGGTAATAGCCGCCCGTGTTCACGTACTCGAATTTTCCGGTTTCGAAATAGTGACGCTCGGCGTCGACGCCCTTGAAGAGAAATCCTTCGATTTCGTTCGCGGCGTTGAGCGTGTAGCCTTCCTTCTTGAATTGCGCTTCGGCAAATCCCTTGAGCGCGCCGCGAATGTCCGCGCTGTAGGGAGAGCCGTCCTTGTCGATCACCTCGCCGAAAACGAGAACTTTGCCACCGCCGAAGATATCCGCTGGGCCCCAGTAAAATGCACCCCAGTCGATGGCGAGACGGAGGTCGCTTTCGCGCTGGGCGGTGAATCCGCGGATGGAGGAGCCGTCGAAGGTGAGGTTGTCCCAGCTCTTGACGAGGAATTTCTTGTCGTAGTCGAGCATGTGGAGGCGGCCTTCGAGGTCGCTGAAGAGAACGGTGACGGCCTTGATACGCTTCTCGCCCGAGAGATACTTGATACGCTCTTCCTGAATCTTGTGAGCGGGGACGCGGTCTTTTCTCTGCTGCTTGGCGTGAAGGTTGAGCTCTTCCAGTTCGTCGTAGGACAACATCAAAAAATTGCGCAGTTCGTTGGACATGAATCTCCTCGGTACGAAGTGTGGAAACCCTTCAAGCCTTTCGCAATCGACCCAGCCGCGACCATCACTCACAATATAAACGGGTAGCGTATCGCGAGGCTGTCGCGGCGGTCAATTAAAAGTGCGGATACCTTCGATTCAAAAGATGGATATGCGGCGAGTTCGTCCGCACCGCTCCGGCGGGTATTTTGAGCGCTTAACGGCGGGAAATCAGTAACATGCCCTTAACACACCCGTGTTAGCCTCCGTTCCCCCGTTGGAGGCAAGAATGGCGCGCATCAATCTGGCCGACCCGCATCTATATTTCAACCGGCATTTCTCCTGGATGCAGTTCAACGAGCGAGTGCTGGAAGAGGCGCGGGACACCGCAAATCCCCTGCTGGAACGCGTGAAATTTCTGGCTATTACTGCGAGCAATCTGGACGAATTCGTCGAGGTGCGCCTGGCTGGAATCCTGCAGCAGGTGGAGCAAGGGACCGGCGAACTGGGGCCGGACGGCCGTGGTCCACAGGAGGTCCTCGACGGGCTGGCGGAGCGGATCCACGCATTCGTGAAGGACCAATACGAATGTTGGTCCGAAGAGTTGATTCCGGCGCTGGCGGCAGAGTCGATTCACGTGCTGAGCCTGGGAGAATTGCGGCCGGAAGCGAAGGAATATATCGAGGAGTTTTACGGGCGGACGGTGGAGCCGCTGCTGACGCCTGTGACGGTCGATCCCGCCCATCCGTTTCCGCATGTGATCAACAAGGCCCTGTGCCTTGCCTTCCTGGTGAGGCGGAAGAAAAGAGGATCGCAGACATATCTGGGCGTGGTGACTGTGCCGCGGGCGCTGCCGAGGCTGGTGCGGCTGCCGTCGCCCGAGGGGCGCGTGGAATATGTCTACCTCCATGACGTGGTGCACGCATTTGCCGAGCGGCTGTATCACGGGTACGAGATTTTGGCTGCGGCGGCGTTTCGCGTGACGCGCAACAGCAATCTTTATCTGGAAGAGGAAGAGACGCGAAGCATTCTTGAGAGCGTCGACACGCAGCTTCACCGGCGGCGCAAAGGTTCCGCGGTGCGGCTGGAGATTGCAGCGGGCGCGCACCAGGAGATTATCGAGCGGCTCGTGGCGAATTTCCGTTTGGCACCGTGGCAGGTGTTCCATGCGAACGGGCCGGTGAATCTTTCGCGGCTGTTCAATCTCTACGAGCTGACGCCGCGGCCGGACCTGAAATATCCGCCGTTCGCACCTCGGGAGCTTGCGTTGAAGCCAGGGCCGGCGTCGATATTTGAGCTGATTCGCAAGCGGGACGTCCTGCTGCACCACCCGTACGATTCGTATTCGGCGGTGGTGCGGTTCATCGAAAGCGCCGCGCAGGACCCGGACGTGCTGTCGATCAAGCAGACGCTGTACCGGACGAGCGAGAATTCGCCGATCGTGCGCGCGCTGATCGACGCGGCAGCGCGAAAAGAAGTGGCCGTGGTAGTGGAATTGAAGGCGCGGTTCGACGAAGCGTCGAACATTCGCTGGGCGCGCAATTTGCAGGAAGCCGGCGTGCAGGTGTTTCACGGCGTCGTGGGGCTAAAGACACACTGCAAACTTGCGCTGGTGGCGCGGCGCGAGGCGGACGGGCAAATCCGGCGCTACGCGCATTTGGGGACGGGAAACTACAATCCGTCGACGGCGCGGTTTTACACCGATCTGAGTTTGCTAACGAGCCAAGCCCGCGTGACGTCTTCGGTCCACCACGTTTTCAATTACCTGACAGCATATTCCGAGCGGCCGCAGTACGCGCCGTTATTCGTGGCGCCGCTGAACCTGGGGAAAAGTTGCGGGGCGCTGATCGACCGCGAGACGGCGCATGCGCGCGCGGGACGACCTGCGTTCATCATCGCCAAGGTCAACGCGCTGCTCGACGAGAAGATTATTCAGGCGCTCTACCGGGCGTCGCGAGCGGGAGTGCGAATCGAGCTGATCGTGCGCGGGCAGTGCGCGCTGCGGCCGGGCGTGCGAGGTGTGAGCTCGCAAATCCGCGTGCGAAGCATCATAGGGCGGTTCCTGGAACACAGCCGGATTTTCATGTTCGGCAACGGCGGGAAAACGGAGCTGTACCTGGGCAGTGCGGATTGGATGCACCGCAACATTTACGAGCGCGTGGAAGTGATGTTTCACCTGCGCGATGAAGCGCTCTGGCGGCAGATATTCAACGAGGTCCTCTTGCCGTATCTGGCCGATACGGAGAAGGCGCGGATCCTGACTTCCGACGGGCGTTACGTGCGGGCACGAGAGTTCGCCGGCCGCCCGGGTGAGATGCATAGCCGCCGGAATGGATTCCATTTCAACGTGCAGGAATTTTTTGTGAGCCTCGCCGAAGGACGCGAGCATTTGGAGTCGATTCCCCACCCGCCACGATCGATCCGGGTCGAACCGTCACCGGCTTCGCGGCACCCTCGCTAGATTTTCCTCGCACGCGATTCCCGATGCGTTTCATCGCTTGTGATGGAACTGCCCGGTATAATTCCCACCATGCTTGCCCGATTGGTTGCGGGGTTGCGCTGGCTGCTGGAGTCCAGGAATGCCGCCAGCGAGCCTGCCGCTTCCCGCCACTTGTGGTCGCGCTGGATTTTTCTGCGCGCGCTTGGGTTCATCTATTTCTCTGTGTTTTATTCCTTTTACTTTCAAATCAAGGGCCTGGTCGGGCCGGACGGAATTCTGCCCGCGCGCGATTATTTGAAGGCCGTCGAAGGCGTGCTGCACTCGGTGCGGTTCTGGTATGCGCCGACAGTGTTCTGGCTCGGGACCAGCGACCGGGCGCTGATGATCGTCTGCTGGGTGGGGCTGATTGCATCGGTTCTGGTTTTTCTGAACATCCTGCCGCGCGCATCGCTGTTCATCTGCTTCGTGTGCTTCCTCTCGTTCATCGCCATAGCGCAGGATTTTGCGAGCTATCAATCGGACGGGATGCTTCTGGAGGCTGGATTCATTTCCCTATTTTTCACACCGCCGGGCCTGCGGCCGGGGCTTGGGATCGCACACGGGCCTTCGCGGGCAAGCCTGTTCCTGCTGCAGTGGGAATGGTTCCGCATCTATTTCGAATCGGGCGTGGTGAAGCTGGCGAGCGGCGACCAATCGTGGCGGCATTTGACGGCGATGGACGATTACTACCAAAACGGCCCGTTGCCGAGCTGGATGGGATGGTACGTGCAGCATTTGCCGCACGGGTTTCACGCATCGGTGACGCTGCTGGTGCTGGTGGTGGAGCTGGCGCTGGTGTGGATGCTGTTTCTACCGCGCCGATTCCGGATCATCTGCTTTTGTATCGTCACGCCGATGCAGGTGAGCATCATTCTGACGGGGAACTATGCATTCCTGAATTACATCGTTTTGTTTTTGGGCTTTTTGCTGCTGGACGATCAGATGTTCGACCGATGGCTGCCGGAACAGATTCGAAGCTGGTTTTCGCCGCCTCCTGAAAAGAGCCCCAACGAGACGGGAGAAGCGGCGCAGGCCGAGTGGCAGGACTACGCGTCACGAGGCTTTTCAATTGCGGGGATGGTGGCAGCGGGATTTTTTCTTGGCTGGCTGTTCTACGCCTCGGCAGCACAGTTACTTTGGATGTTCGTGCCGGACGCGCCGCTTCCGCAAGAGCCAATTCGTTTATTGGAACCGTTCCGCGTTGCCGACCGCTACGGACTGTTTGCAGTGATGACGCACGAGCGTTACGAAATCGAATTTCAAGGCTCGCGCGACGGCGGCAAGACATGGACGGCGTTTCCATTTCGTTACAAGCCGCAGGACCCGGCAAAAGCTCCTGGAATTTACGCACCTTACCAACCGCGATTTGAATGGAACCTGTGGTTCGCGTCGCTGGGGTCGTGGAGGCAATACCGGTTCGTCGTGTACACGGAGGAGAGGCTGCTGACACAGGACCCGGATGTGCTTGAATTATTCGCTTCGGATCCCTTCGACGATAATCCGCCGCAACAGGTGCGGGCGGTGATTTACCAATACTGGTTCACGGACTGGAAAACGAAGCGCGAAACAGGACTGTGGTGGCGGCGCGAGCTTCTGGGCGATTACGCGCCGGAGCTGGAGCGGGAGGCAGACGGAAAAATTGTGATCCTTAAGTTTCCGGAGGAGTCGCCTACAGAAGAGCCGACGCAACCTTGAAGGCTGTTTTTGTCCCTTGCAAGCAATCTTTGCCTCGTCTCCGGAAATCCGCTAGCCTGTTCGGCATTATGAGGGAGCGAATGTGAAGCCTCCGCCACAGCACCGCCGTCAGGATGATTCGCCCCCTGCACCGGTCACGCCGGAAGAACTGCTTGCGCATCTCTCGAGCCTCGCAAAACCCGCCAGCATTCGTGAAATCGCGCATGGGATGGAACTGAAACATTCGGGACGGCGGTATCTGCCGCGTGTGATCAAAAAGCTTCTGAAGCGGAAGGAAATCGAGGAAATCCACGGCGGACGATACCGCCTGGCCGGCGCCAAGCCTTCCGGTGAAGCCTCCAAGCCCGCTGCGGAATCTGGCGCAAAATCGCGCGATACAAATGAGGAAAAACAGACTCGCAACCGGGATCGCAACCTGATCGAGGGGCGATTTGTGGCGCACCGGGAGGGCTATGGGTTTCTGGTTCCAGCCTCGCCTGTGCCGGGCGTGGATGGCGACCTCTTCATCGGGCGGGAGGAAGTGGAAGACGCGATGCACGGCGATCGCGTGCTCGCGCGGATCGTGCGGAGACGCCCGGACGGACGCGCTGAAGGCCGGATTGTGCAGGTGGTGGAGCGCGAGAATCCGACGATTGTGGGGCTATTCCGCTATGGGCCGCATGGAAACACGGTGCTTCCTTATGACGCGCGTATTGTCCACGAAATTGTGATTCCACCTGGGGACGAACTGACGGCGGCGCTGCGGGAAAGAGTGTCGAGCGCGACGGTACACGGGCCAAGAGGCAGCGCGCGAACGCGACTGCCGGAACTCGACGGTGCGGTGGTCAACGTGGAAATCAAGCGCTATCCCAAGGGCGGCGTTGCGCCCGTGGGACGCGTGGTGGAGATTCTGGGGCGGCCGGGAGAAATCGGCGTCGACGTGGAAATCATGATTCGCAAGCATCACTTGCCGCACGTGTTTCCCGCAGAGGCGGCGTCCGCCGCAAGGAGCACACCGCAGCAGGTGGAGGAATCGGTTTTGCACGGGCGGAAAGATTTTCGGCAGCTTCCTATCGTGACGATCGACGGAGAAACCGCGCGAGATTTCGACGACGCAGTGCATGTGGAGTCCCGGCCCGATGGAGGCTACGAGCTGCAGGTGCATATTGCTGATGTGGCGCACTACGTGGCGCGCAATTCCCCGCTCGACCGCGAGGCGCGCCTGCGAGGAACGAGCGTCTATTTCCCGAATCGCGCCGTGCCGATGCTCCCCGAAGAACTTTCGAACGGAATCTGTTCGCTGAACCCGCACGTGGATCGCCTGGTGATGAGCGCGATCATGGAATTTGACGACAAGGGAAAAATGACGCGGTCGGAATTTGCCTCGGGAGTGATCCGCTCCGCGGAGCGAATGACGTACACAAACGTGAACAAGGTTCTTGAAGGCGATGAGGAGATGAGCCGCCGCTACGTATCGCTCGTCCCCGAATTCCGGCGCATGAAGGAGCTCGCGCTGATTTTGAACCGGCGGCGGAACGCGCGCGGGTCGATCGATTTCGATCTTCCCGAGCCAGTGATTGAATTCGACGCCGACGGACGGATGACCAGCATCGTGCGAAGCGAGCGAAACATCGCGCATCGCATCATCGAGGAATTCATGCTGGCGGCGAACGAGGCCGTGGCGGAATATCTGGAAAGCCGGGGCATCGCATCGCTGCATCGCGTGCACGAAAAGCCGGACGTCAAGAAGGTGCTCGAATTTGAGGAGATGGCGCACGCGTTCGGCTATTCGTTGGGTGTGGACGACCTGGCGGAGCGAAAGATCGCCGTGCGACACGGGCAGCTGCGACCCGCGGCGCGCGGAGGAAGGACGGCGCGCGGGCGGATGCGCCCGATGACGGTGACGCTTCCGGCTTCGGAGGAAGTGGACATCCTGCCGCAGCATTACCAGCGGCTGACGGCAAAAATCGCGGGAAAACCGGAGGAGAGGATTCTGTCGTATCTGATGCTGCGATCTCTCAAGCAGGCGAGATATGCGGCGGATCCCCTCGGGCATTTTGCGCTGGCGACGCAGGAATATACGCACTTCACTTCGCCCATCCGGCGTTATCCGGATTTGATTGTTCACCGGGCATTGAAATGGGCACTCGAAAATCCGGGAGCGTTCCAGCCGCCGGCACCGCCGAGACGGCAGGGCGAAAAGAAACCAATAGCGACACTCGGGCCCTACCCGCGGATGGAGTTACAGGAAATTGCCGCAGAGAGCTCAGAGGCGGAGCGACGCGCGGATGGCGCCGAACGGGAATTGATGGACTGGAAGACGGCACAATTCATGGAGAGCCGACTGGGAGACGAGTTTGAGGCGCTGATTATTTCCGTGCAGAAATTCGGCTTTTTCGTGGAGCTGGTGGATATCTTTGTCGAAGGCCTGGTGGGAATCGACCGGATTGAGGAGTATACAGGGCATCGCTGCTTTTTCGATGAACGCGAGCATTCCATTATTGCGGAGCCGCGGCGCGCGGGCCGAGGCGGGTCTGCGCGGCAGGTGTTTCATTTGGGAAGGCTGCTGCGGGTTCGGGCGGAGCGAATTGACCCATTTCGACACCGCGTTGAGTTTTCTCTCGTGCCGTAAAACGGGCTCGAAATCGAGTTTATTTGTTGATACACGTTGGAATGATTACCGGAAGGGTATATAAAACCGTGATACCATTGACGCATATTTGGGCCCCCTCGAATCTGGAGAGTCATGCGCCGATTCAATTCGCTTGTGGGGAAACGCGTGCAGGCCAGCTACCGGGCCGGGGACATCCACCTGACCGCGGCGGGAATCCTCGTGGAGGATTCGGGTGAATCGATTTCCATTGAAGAGCGGTTCTCACAGGGTGGCAAGGAAAAAATGATGCGCGTGGAAATTCCTTACAGCCGCGTCATACACATTACGGAAGCTGGAAGTTAGGCGAACGTTTTCGCTGGTGTCCATCATTTCACAACAATCTCCGCCTAGAAACAAGCCAGCTCACCCCTCCCATTTCACATGGATTCGATGAGCCGCCGGCCGCACGGTCGGTTATCATGAATGCCTTCCGGAGGCGCAATCGATGACGACAACGACAGGCATGATCGGTCTGGGATTGATGGGAAAACCGATGGCGCATAATTTGCTGAAGGCCGGTTTTCCAACCACGGTGTGGAACCGCACGCCTTCAGCGGCGGATGAACTGGTGCGAGCGGGAGCGAGGTTGGCGACGAGTCCGCGCGAGGCGGCTGCCGCATCCGATGTGCTGCTGATGATCGTCAGCGATCCACCTGCTGTCGAGAGCATCCTGCATGGGCCAGAAGGTGTTCTTGCGGGGCTGCGCCGTGGAAGCGTGCTGATCGATTCGAGCACGGTGACGCCGGAATTGGCGCGGCGCACGGCTGCGGAGTGCGCCGAACGAGGCGTGGATTATCTTGACGCGCCGGTCACAGGCGGCGATTGGGGAGCGCGCGCGGGAGAACTGGTGTTTATGATTGGCGGGCCAGAGGCGGTGTACGAACGAGCGAAGCCTGTGTTTGCGGCGCTCGGCAAGAAATTCTTCCTGCTCGGTCCGCACGGCGCGGGACAGACGATCAAACTGGCGATGAATCTACTGCTCGCCGTGGAAGTGGATGCGTTTGCCGAGGCGCTGGCGATTGTGACGCGTGCTGGACTGCCGGGCGAAAAGCTGGTTGAGGTGATGCAGTCGAGCATGGGCCGGGCGACCGTGTTGGACGTGAAAGCGCCGATGATGCTGAAGAAAGAGTATGCGGCGAGCTTTCCGCTCGCGCTGATGCACAAGGATCTGCGGCTGGCGCTCGAACTGGCGAAGCAGGAAGGGCTGTCACTGCCTGCGGGCGAAGGAGCGTTCAAGGCGTACAGCACCGTGAAAGACCGATCGACGGACAACCCCGATTACGCCGCCGTGGCCCGCTACTGGGAATCGAAATAGAGGCGATTCAGCCTTTATCGAGCACGCCCGGGAAAAAGGTGAGCGGCAAATCGCGGGAGCTGAGAAGCCCCGCGGGCGCGGCCAGTATCGACGGGATCGAATTGACGACAACGGCGGCCGTAGCGAGGTCGCCGTGCGTCCCGCCAGGAATCGTAAGCGAGAGCGACGGAACTCCACGCAATTCGATCGTATCCGAGGGATTGTCTGCGCCCACGTACATTTTCAATTCCATGCAGATGCGTTCCTGCCCGGCGCTGGTTCCGCGAGCGAGCTGGTGAACGCCGGCAACCTGCCCCGGAGCAACCTCGAGAAATTCCGTTTTCACGACGCGTTCGGCAATAACGGGCTCGATGGTTTCGGAGATGTCATCGAGCGAGAAGCCGAGACCGTCAGCGACCATGGCGACCGACTCCGGCAATCCGTGGTGCTTGATCACGCCGGCGTCAACTTCGCGGCGAAATTCTTCCGGAGTCATTCCCGCACCGATCTTTTTCTGCAGCGGCAACCTACGCTTGGAAGCGTCGACAATGCGGGAGGCAGACGCGAACTCGACTCGCTGGCAGGCGGCGGAGAGCGTCAGCACAAGTTTGTCCATCACAAAGCCGGGATTCACTCCCGTTCCCACAATGGCGACACCTTCATCACGGGCCGCGGTATCAAGGTGCTGCGAGAGTTCCGGATACTTGCGGAACGGATATGCTAGTTCCTCGCAAGTGGAGACGACGCAGCAGCCGGCCGAAACGCAGGTGAGTAATTGCTCCATCACTTTCGGCAAGTAGGAAGAGGTGGAATGGATTACTACGTCCGCAGGTTTTTGGAGGACGGCGCCTGCGTCCGGTGAAATTTGGACGCCCCAGGGAGCATCGGCCGCACCGGCGACTTCGCCCAGGTCGCGGCCGGCTTTGGCGGGATCGGCATCAATGGCGCCGACGATTTCGACGCCTTCTTTCTCGCGCGCCAATCGCGCGATGGAAGCCCCGACGGGGCCAACTCCGAATTGAACGACACGAATCTTTCTTTTCACCCTGGATTCTCCAATTTTTTCAAACGGTCCTTCTACCTTAAATTTATTGACGAGCGTCTGCAACCGCAATTCCTCGGGCAAAGAGAGCCCGGGAACGCACCACCACCACGGAAAGACGCGATTCCTAGGGATTCGCGAATTGCAGCTTCACGGTTTTGATTTCATACGGACCTGTAGGGACATCGACGACAGTGGAGGAAGAATCGAGAGCGAGGGGTGTGGGATCGACCTCCATCAGGCTGGTTTGCCAGGCGGCAGAAACAGGCCGGGGCAAACGAATATGCACGACGCCTTTCTTTCCGGCCCATTCGTAGTAGCGAAGAATCAGGGAATCGTCATCAGCATCTTTTTTCACGGCGGTGATGACGACGTTATCCTCTTCCGCGGCGAAGAAGGATTTTTCTCGAGGCAGCGGGCCGGCATGCTGGAACGTGGAAACGGCGAAGAGAGGATAGTTGAGCTCGTAACCGCGCCGGACGGTGAGGGCGTCGCGCCATGTGCCGCCGTGGGGATACAGCGAGTACGTGAATTTGTGCCTACCCTGGTCGGTTTCGGGGTCGGGCCAGGTGGGAGCGCGAAGAAGCGAGAGGCGGAGGACATTGTCCTTGGCGTCGTAGCCGTACTTGCTGGCGTTGAGCAAGCTGAAGCCGTGGGTGGAGTCGGAGAGATCCGCCCAGCGAAGCGCAGGAACCTCGAATTGCGCCTGTTCGGCGGGCGTGCGGCGCGTGGTGGGCCGTTCGACTGTACCGTAGGGAATTTCGAACGTGGCATTGTCGCTGCGCGCGCTGAGAGGAAAAGCAACCTTCAGAAGAATGTGACGCTCGTGCCAATCGGCCTGCATACGAACATCGACGCGAGGCACGCCTGCGTACATGGTGATGTCCTGAACGAAGGTGGAATTCTGGAAATGGTGGCGCACGCGGATGACGGCACGCAGCGGCGTGTTTTCCACAAGTTTCACTTCGTCGGCTTGCATCAGGTCCCAATGCTGCTTGACGAAATCGGCGTCGATATTCCATGCGTCCCAATGCTTGGGTTTGTCAACGAAAGCTTGAAGCAGATCGCCACAGGGGAGGCCATCCGGCGAGGCAGCGGGCGAGCCTTCGCTCGCGACAGGCAGGGCAA